>CETN01078707.1_pt1 | contig 13203 bp, 10 predicted proteins | sample 531301 | NCBI WGS metagenome assembly CETN01 (sample SAMEA2622656, study PRJEB7988) | marine metagenome | isolation source: saline water (ENVO:00002010), including
ACCTGATTGAAAAATGGTATATTAGTCGATATATCCTTTGGTATTCCCCCATAAAGGTACTTAAAACTTAACTTTTTACTTTCCTCGTAGTCAACTCCATATTGCTTACTTAGATATTCGTGAACAGAACCTTCTGGAAAATTATATCCAATTATGTTGGCAATCAAACGCAAGTGATAAGCATCGTAATCCATTTCTACTAAAATACCATTATCAAATCTACTAATAAATGGTTCTCTACTACCATCCGATTTATTAAGTGCACCAAAGTTCATTCCACCATACTTATTAGATGGTCTACCCGTCGATGTATATGGGTTATATTCGGTATATACAAAGTCACCTGTACCAATGTGTCTCTGGTAGTCTATTGGAATTTTGTTTCTATCTACTTTTAATCCTGAAGTTTCTATAAAGTTTAAATTACTTAATACATCACTATTGTAGATATTAAAAACATCATTTTGGTTACAAACTTCAACCACTCGTTTCATCTTGTCAACAATCTTTCTACAATTCTCAAGATGTTTATATATTGGAATTAATTTATTTAAATTACTAAATCTGTAATATTTACGCTCAAAATAATTATGTGTATCAGATTCAAAATCAAACTCTAATACTTTATTAGTATTTAGATAGTAAAGCATTGATATATCAATCATATTATTTAAATTTAATTCATTTTTATTTGGAACATAAAATTTATCAAATTGTAAATCATTCAAACAATCTAATGAAATACCTAGAGACTCACTATGGTTAAAACAAAGCATAAATTCTTTATTATCACAATTTAAATACAATAATGATAAAGAATTATTTAACCTATGTTTTTTTGAATCAATAAATATTGGAACTGAATAACATTCTCCGTTGAGTGATTTCAATTCCTCAAATTGAGTATTTTTTTCTATAACTTGCATTGTAACCTAATATATCGTATATAATATACGAGCTTTAATTTATTAAAGTCAAGAGCTATCTTCTCCAGTATTTTACTAGATTGGTAAATTGATTTTTTAAATCTGGAAGTGTTTCTGAGGCTAAATCTATACTATTCTGATTTCCTTCTAAAACTCCTCGTATAATAACTCCATTATCTTCAACAACAGTTTCTAAATTACCTCTAATTCTCCATCTCATCAAAGTACCATTATAAAAACCATTGTCGATTGCACCACCTTCTTTTGCCCATTCTTCAAACTGCTCTTTATCAACCTCATATATTGGTGCAGTTGGTGAGTTTGATTGTTGTAAAAAATATCTTATAATGACTCCAGCTTCACGCTCCTCATCCGTTGGTTCGGTCTGAACAACTTTTGGATGCTCTTGAATATATTCTTGTCCATTAGATTTTAATATATCTGAATAAATGGTAGATTTTATGTCATCAGGTTTTATTTTTCCATCTGAGGGGCTACCATCAAGGTTAAAATCATCAAATCCCAAATCATCACCAAAACTATTTGCAGGATTTGGTTTCTGAGTATTACCAGGATTGTTTATATTATCAGGGTCAAAATCATCAAATCCCAAATCATCACCAAAACTATCAGGGTTGTAATCATCAAATCCCAAATCATCACCAAAACCTTTTGGAGTAGTTCCAGGTGGTATCAAAAAATCTATAAAATCTTGGTCATCAATGTCAGTAAATCCAAATTGCTTAGATAGCTTTTTACGCTCACTATATGAGTATTGCTTAATTAGAAGTTTTTTTCTTCTAACTCTATCTCTTTGTATTTGTTTTAATTTATCATATTGGTTCATTTATTTTCTCTATTTCTGAGGTGGTATTGAACATCTCATAAGACCCTCAAATGAAGTTGTCCAACCCTCTGCACTAACATTATGTGTTATACCCTTGACCATAAAAACTGCACCCTTTGTGTGACTCTTTACCTCTGGATGTGGATGTGGCTTATAATCCTCTGGTATGTAATCCGTTCCAAACGCATTTCCAGGAAATATACCACCAGTCCCATCAATTTCTAAACTTAACTCTAATGGAAGTACAAAATCAGTATCATATATAACAGGGTCTTCATCATCATATTGAATCTTTTTTATCATTTTAGCTATGTTATAAGATGTCATAATTTCGCCTTGGTCATATTCACCCAAAGCAGCTACAGTATTTCTGTAAAGTTGCTCTATTCCAGCCGCAGTTTTTTCCAAAAGTTCTCCTGCACCTTCAACTATACCAGCACCAAAATCCCAAACTTTTTCATACCAAGCTTTATCTTTATCATCTCCTGCATCTGCGGCATTAGCTTCTGCTTCTTTCTGCTCTTTAATTTGCATAATACCCTCTAATGTAGCTCCCTCAACAAGTGGTGGGCCTATATTAGGTTGTAAATCAGCCGATACATCTACTTCCTTAGAAGCTTTTGGTAACTCTCCTGCAAAATTACCATAATTTTTATATCTAGCATCAGGAACACCAAACCCACCAAGAAATTTGTCAACAATTTTTCCATCTCGTAGATGCTCTGTAAATGCTTCTATAGCTCCGTCATCAATTCTAACAGGTTCGGCAGATGAAACATTAACCTTATTAGTACCGTACATAGCCGAATACATAGCAGAATTAGGTATTTTAGCAGCTAAAGTTTGATTTCTTACCAAAGTATTCTGTGCATTCATATATGGAAAATAAAACAACCCATTAGGGTCGTCAGCAGTACTTCTATTATTTAATAGAAACTGAACATCATTTTCACAAACATTCACATCAACTATCCTTAAATTAGATGTTTGACAATCATCTGCCATTATTTTAAAATCAAATATATCTCCTGCTATATCATTTATTCCCTTAAACATTTTATCCAATCCAGTTTGCATAGTGTCAGCATCCAACCAACAAGCTTTTATAAACTCAACATTTAATTTTATATTTCTAAGATACCCTAGTTTTCCACCCGAACCCGGTACAGCAAAAGGTTCAAAGTCACCTTGTCTACCACCTTGTCCAGGAAATTGACAAATACGAGAATCAGCAGTTTCAAGTTTTGGGTGATTTTTAATTTTTACAGATTCATATATATATCCACCATTACCATCTTCTATAGCATCTATACTTCTAAAACTATACTTTACATCTGAAGATGTAGTTACTCTTCCTATATATTTACTCAATATATTATCTTCAAAATATCCCCAACTTACAAAAGTTACATTACCATATTGAAAGTCACTATTTCGTATCTCTATATTTTTTCTTTTAGTAACATCAGCTCCATCAACATAATCTTGACCTATCCAGGGGTCTTTAATAAAAGTTCCTGGATTCAAGTGTCTTAAAATTTCTAACTTAATACTATTTAGATATTTTTGTAAATTGTTAAAACCCAACTGAGTTAGTGCAGCTCTAGCCTCTTCACTTTCATCAGTACCACCTTCTGGAACTTGAATATTAGTATCATTTCCCATACCACCCTCAACCATTGGAGTTCCGTGTGATATTATTTCTGTCGTACAATCAAATCCACCATCTTGATTAGCATTCCAACTAAAATTTTTAATAACTCCTGATACTATTTCATAATTACCTTTATTTTCTATAATTCTTCTTTTACCCTCTCTTATAGCTCTATTCATCTCATCTGGTGCATAAGTTAATATATCACCAGGTTCTCCACTCCAACCCCATTCAACCATAACAGAGCGTCCTATTGTCATAAATGCTTTTGATAATCTAGCTAAATCATTCATCGACCAACATTGCCAATTAACTGTTGCCTTTTTTAATGAACCGAATGAACCATCTGTACTTGACTCGATACCTGTTATACCAGCTTGAGGTCTATAAATTTCTCCATTAGTATCTGCTACAGATTCTCCAAAGTTTAACCTACCCTCTCTATCAGTAGACCAGTTATAATTTTCTTCGAAACCCTCCCTTATTCTGTTTGAATTTAGTTCTCCAGCTAATAAAACTATTGCATCATCATCTCCAAAGGGTTCTACTTTATTACTTGCTCCTGAGGTCATTTTTGCCCAACAAGATTTTACATCTTGAGAAGATAAACTTCCCCTTTCTTCCAAATCCATTTTTCTAAAAAGCTCTTTTTGTATTCTTGGATGTATATTTGACAAAAATGATGTACTTAGTGTTGCCATTGTAACCTACCTCTTATTATTTAAATTATCCATATCCCTCAATATTTGCTCTATATCTTGTGGTATCCTAATTTTAGTTCCAGGTGGAACAGACATAGTGTCACCACTTAAATTATTAGCTTGAGAAATAATCCACCAATAATCTGGAGTACCATAGTGTCTAAATGAAAGAATATCTAATCGTTGAGAACCCACTTTAACGATAATCACTAAATCAGTATTACTAGGATTTATCTGTGGGTATAAAGTCGACTTATAGACCCTATTACTAGTTTCTTTATCATTATGTTTTCTTATTCTTAAATATCTATCTGCCATATTTTACCTCATTAAGTAGTTGTTTTCTGTGCACCATCTATATTATAGAATTTAGGATTTTCTAAATCAGGTAGATGGTCACCAATCATAGTAAAAGAACAATTAACATCTAAATGATGTGGTAGTTGTCTACCTTTTTCTATTTCCCAAAATGAATTATCTTTTGGGGTGATATTGATATTTTCAAAAAATCCAGGTTGGTCTGATACATAATCTCCTACAGTTAATCTAATCATTGGTGGCACCATTCTTTTTCCACCACCAGATAACTCTGAATATGTAGGATAATTCAACCCTATTAATTTGTTGGCTTTATTCCACAATACTTTATGTTCCGCGGAACTAAAAGATACTAATGAAAATTTAAGAGATATTTTTCTTTCTGCACCTTTATAAACATATAAGGGGTCTGGTTTACCTATATAGTTTACGGCCGACCAATTAGGTGTTACTGAATCTCCAAATTCTTCTATAAACGCTCTTAAAACTATTAATTCTTTAGTATTCAGAATTTTAATTTTAAATACTATCGAATCATCTAATTCCTTTCCAGCCTCATCAAGTGATGATAATTCTTGAATAGGTTCTAAATTTATCACATCTCCTAGATATACATCACCGGGTGCGACTCTTCCTGCAGTCCCCATATTTGAGTGATTAGTTCCATTAACATTTGTTTTATTTCTAGCTAGTAAATTAACATTCTTAGGGTCTCTCTTTTCAACAATACCACTATAGAGATGAGCTTTATATTTATCAATAGCGTCTATACCACCAAGTGAATAATTTCCATCACCATCAGGTGTTTTACCATCAATGTGTGCAGTATTTGTAGCTGTTTTAGCTATTTTTTCATTATTTGCAACATCTAAAAACTCAGTAGTTATGCTATTCCCATCAATGACTGGTCTTGGTTTTTCTTCTTCAGTTCTAAGATTATTATATTTAGTTTCACTATTGTAGAAATTAGTATTTGTAACTAATGTACCAACTGAATTTGGAGCATTTAGTTCAGTTCTAGTCTCAAGTGTAGTTTCTAATTTTTCTTTTTTAGAATCTTGTTTAGCTTGTTTATCTATTGAATCGTATGAAGTATCATCATTAAATCTATTAACCATAGTCACCACTTCACCATTATTATCTGGTGCAGTTAATCCACTATTATTTCCTACAGCTTCTGTAGATTTTTTATATCCATACTGTCTATTAATTTGTTCATTTTTTTCTACAGTATATCTTATACCTTGCTCTATGAAACTATCTTTCCAAGCTACTCTAGATGCTATAGGAATCCCTTGACTATTTGCTACATCTTTTAGAGGACTGAAATTAAATATTTGCATACCCAACCAATGACTTCTATTTGGGTCTCCAAAATGATGATTTTTAAATGTAGTAAATAAAACATATGGTTTATTATCTCTATAATCTGAGGGGAATGTTATTTTTACCTCTTCTGGTTTCGGTTGTGCAGGTGGTTTATCTGATACTGTAGAACCTTTTTCTGGTCTATTTAAATTGTTTAAAAGTTTTTTACCATAATACTCAATTTCTTGAATAGCTTTACCTTCTGTATATGCCGCTAGTACATTAAGAGAACCTTGACCTATAGTAATTTCTCCCTTATTAACTTTATCAGCTTCATCTACAATTTTACTATTTGGTAATTTTATTTGTATGTTTTTTGATAGTCTCTGTAGTCCCTCTAATGCTAGACTTCTTAATGGACTTCCACCTACCAATGCATTAACTAAATCACTATATTTAGGGTCTGTATATCTAATCATATGTGCTGGTAGAGCTCTTGATACATATACAGCTAATGGATTAAAAACTTTTGGGGAAAATTTACCTGCAACTGTAAAAGTATTACCGTCAAATGCTTCTTCATATGGATTTCTACTTGTTAAATCATTCTGTCTATTTAAAAATTGTAATCCTCTTGGACTTAATAGATGTCTTCCATATCTAACCGCATCTTGTGGAGAAAATGGAATCCCAAAAGCTTGTAATTTATCAACGAACTCATTACCAGCTACTGTTTCACCAGCTTGGTGTGGTCTTGTTATAATGTGTGGCTCTGAGTTCCAAAGTGAAGCTCTTGGCCCACTTGATTTTCTCTGTTGGTCTGCTGACATTATGGTATAAACATCATCTGTTAGATTGGTTTGTATTCTTGAACCACCCTGACCTACTGGACTATAATCTAATGTAATTGCATTACCTGAATTTGAAACACTCCAACCAACAGTAGTATCAGGTATACCTACTCCATGCGTAATAATACCTTCACCATTATTTAAATTAATTTTTTTACCTTCAGATTTCCAAGTAACTGTTTGAGTTGGATTTTCAAAATTATCTCCACCCGGATGTTGAGAATGTATATCTGGATTAGCTTGAATAAAAGAATCTCCAAGAGTAGGATTCCCAAAATCATCAACACCACCTTGTGCAGGAGGAGTAGTTAGGTTCTTTTGAATAAAAGAATCTCCTAGAGATGGATTTGGATAACCATCCTTGTCTATTTGTCCTGATTGAGGTATATTTTTTTGTGTGACTAATGCCATTCAATTACTCCAATTATTTATTTATTTTTCCTGAACTAGGAATATTCTTTTTATTCATATTACCACCCATCGGATTCATTGTATTTTGAATCTTTCCACTCGAAGGTATTCTATCAGGGTCAAAACCATCAAATCCTAAATCATCACCGAATCCTTGTATTTGTCCACTTGCTGGTATCAGTAGTTGACCTGAACCTTGAGAACCACGACCATCACCAGTAGCTTGTATTTGTCCACTTGCTGGTATTTGTTTATCAAAAAAACCAATTTCTTGACCAGTATCTTGTATTTGTCCCGATGGTGGAATCTTTTGGTGCAAGGTGATAACTGGTGGTAAAGTATCTTCTATTTGTCCTGATGTTGGAATCTTTTTGCCTAAAGTGATAACTGGTGGTAAAGTATCTTCTCCCGGCCCTACTCCTTGTATTTGTCCTGAAGGTGGTATTACAATCCGCTCACCCATTATTAGATTTCCACCCTTATTAATTTTTCCACTTGAAGGTATTCTATCAAGGTCTAAATCATCAAATCCCAAATCATCTCCAAAACCCTTAACTATTTGTCCTGAAGGGGGTATTACTTTTTTATCCATTATATTCTCCTATTACCCAACTAGTGGCCCTATAGTTGCACCACCAGCAATTATATCACCAACTTTTTTACCATCCATATTAACTGTTCCACCTTGTGAAACTCTTTCCAAAATTTGTTCTAACAGCATTATAGTTCTCTGTCTATCTTTTGAAGCTTGAGATTCTTTCTTTTCTCCACCACCTTCTGCAGGTTCACCAGGTTCTGCAGTCCCTAACACCTGACCAATAACTCCACTAGCTCCTAATACCAACAATAGTGGTAAGAATGGCATCAATATTGCTAAACTTCCAGCTAATGATATGAATCCCAAGGCTAATGCACCCAATCCAAGAGCTAAACTAAATATTCCATCTGATGAAGCTACCAACTCAGTAAGTCCTGTTGCTACACCACTCATTGATTCTGAAAGTAAAGAAGCGGCTGTTGCAACAACCATCAAACCTGCTCCAAATATAATCATAGTAGCTCCCAATGCAGCGAAAGCTACAATACCAGCTCCAAACAATACCGCACCAACACCACTTGTCATTAAAGCTCCAAGACCAAATATAGCTGCAGTAAATATCAATAAAGCTCCTGCAGCGGCTATAATCGCACCAAAATCTAAATCAGTTAGAAGAGATAGTCCAAACGCGAAAGGTAAAAATGCAGCTCCCATTAATAACATTGCTACAGAACCCTTGAGTAGATTACCTTGCATCTTACCCATTAAGAATACTGCTCCCATCAACATTCCCAATCCAACAGCCGCTCCAATGTAAGGCCCTGGCTCTGTCGGTAGTCGTTTTAATGATTCTGCAAAGATAGCAAGAGCACCAGCTACAACAATCATAGCAGCGGCACCCTTTAGAACTTTATTCATATCAATCTTACCAATTGATTTCATCATTCCACCTGCACCTTTTGACTGAACATCTGTAGATGGAGATTCTTGTTTAGATGAAAACATTCCTTTTATCTTACCAGTTATACCACCTTCTCCACCTGCACCTTTCATCTTACTAAGAAGTCCTAATTTCAACTTACCTCTCATCATATCTTTAGCAAAATCTTTTGTCTTGAGAGCCATACCCTTAACTATCTCACTATTGATTAATTTCTGATAAGTAAAGAATAAAACAATACCCTTACCTATTGGATTATTAAGTAGTTTAGCTACCAAACCGAGTGTATATGCTATCGGTTTTAATACAAATGCAATTGCAGAAAATACTGGTCTAAATACTTCTAATAAATTCATAGCTATAGCAGAAATAGAATTTTTAATATCTGTAATCGGTCCTGTAATACCCTTAGCGTCCATAACTTCTGATAAAGGTAATTCTGCTAAAGCTTCTTGTGTAGATAGAGTTCCATCAGCTAACTTCTGAAGTGTCTCTTGTTTAGAAATCATTTTACCCAACTCACCAACGGATAATCCCATAGCTTCTGCTAAAGCTTTTCTTTGAATAGCATTCATTTCTTCAAATTCAGCTTGACTACCAACATTTTTCAATATCTCTTCACTCATAGTGACCATATCACCATCGATAGCAGCTTGTCTAGCTTTTTCTAAATTAAGATTCTTACCAATTAATACTTGAGCTTCCATTTGTTTTTCAATAGAACCCTCAATGTCTAATAGATTATCTGCCATAGCAACCATTGTAGATACTTCTAATCCAGCTTTAGCAGCAAATACAGCAGCTTCAGCAAGATTCTTACCACCATCCTTCATATAAGCAGCGAATTCATCAGCACTAGCTGACATATCGGCTATTACTTTAGCTGGTGCTACACCTGCGACTCTAGCCATATTAGTAGCTCCTGCGGCTAAAGCTTCTGCTTGTTCAATTGTAGAACCTGTCATAGCTTGCATAGAACTTAGGAATTTAGCAGCTTCGTCATTCGACATACCAAGAGCTTTATTCATCCTTAAAACTGTCTCTACATTTCTTTCATTAGCTACATTCATATCACCAAACTCATTTACTAATGATTCTGTAGCTCCTAGTGCATCGGTAAGTGATACTCCTGATGAAGCCATATTTTTAGATACTTGTAATGCATTTTTTTCAAGTTTTTTAGCCTCACTCTGAGATAGTCCCATATTTTTTCTAAAGTCTTCCATAGCTTGTTCAGTAGCAGTAAAATGTTTAACTAATGCAGCGGCTAATGCAACAAATAAGAACATTGGATTGGTTACAAGCATTTCTACTTGAGTAGCAAAAGCTTTCATCTTATCTTTCATATCCTCTAATGGTTTTAAACCGTCAGTAAGTATTTCATTCTGACGATTCATTATCTTACCCTTATCATTCAAGATATTAATACCCTCTAACTCTGTATTATTTGCTTCAATTTTTCGTTCTACTTCTGCTATCGCATCTTTATCACCAGATTCAAGAGCTCTATTATAATCAATTTTTAATTTTATTCTTTTCTTTTCAAGGTCATTAATCTCTGTACTATAATCTATATTGGTATATTTAGAAGTTCCAATTTGAGATTCAGCTTCTGCTACATCATAGGTTTTACTTTCTAAGCTTTCTAAAGACTTATCTAAATAGTCATCTCCCGCTTTTTGAGCTTTTTCTCTTGCTTGATTAAAACCAGTAGCTAAACTAAATAGTCCAGATTCTTTATCAATAACTTCATCTATATAGTCTTGACGACTTTTAGCATCTTTTTCTGCTTTTTTGTTAAGTTCTTCTTCTTTTTTCTTTTTTTCATTATAAAAAGAGTTGTAGTTATCTCGTCTTTTCTGTCTAATTTTTTCTAATTTTTTTTCTTCTTCAGCTGTTAATTTTCCGTTTTTAATTCGGAGTTTTAACATTTCCTTTTCTTCTTTTTTAGCAGACTCATATGCAGCGGCTCTTTCTTGTTGAGCTTCTCTTTCCATCTTCTGTCGTAATTTCATATCTTTGATGCTATCTGCCATTTATATTATCCTATTTGATTTGTTTAGAATAACCATTTAAGAAGTTGATTAACTTCTCATTCTTTTAAGAAAATCGTCTTGACTCTCACCAGTTCTGTCTTCAACAGCTTTTTTGAAATCTTCAATGTCTTTGGCTAATTTAGCTTCCATTTTTTTAAGAACTGGGTCATTTTTAAGAACTTTTTGATTTTTAGCTCTTTTCTTATCAATAATATTCTGTGTAAGTGCACCTACAAACTTACTCAGAATACCTTCTTTAACAATATATTTCTTTGCCATTTATCTTCTCCCTATATTTACAAAGACTGACTCATATATAAATATAAGGAAACGATAAATTATATTGAAGATTTAACTGATATTACTTACGAGGAGATATTGCAGGTGGTTTTGGGGAAGTTGAACCTTGAGATTTTTTATACTCATCATTCTCTCTCTTTTTAGCCTCTGTAAGTTTCTGTAAATAGAATTTCCGTAAATTAACGGGCATAAAGTAAACCTCGTCAAAGGTAAAACCACCTTGACTATGATAGCAAAGACTAAAGATATTTTCGTGAAGTATTGGTTTATGCTCCGGTCGAAGGCCAAAAAAACCCGACTGTCATAGGGACAGTAACCTCCGTTTCAGTTCCGTCATCACTCGTGTACATATATCTCATATCAACATCTGGAGAAACTGAACCCAAATATTTTCTAAATGCTCTAGCATCTTGAGCTAGAAATGCTGTATCAACAAATCTATTAATTTCACCTTTATCAGTATTACCATCGACTGAAATAATTGCTCTCTTCATACGAGTTGTTATTTCTGGTTCTACACCACCAGCTTTTACAAATTTCTTCATTTTCTTTAACTCAATATCTATTTCTTTTTCATCTTTATGTGTTAAAAGTTTAAACTCAATATTTTTACTTGAGATTGGTAACTGATATGTAAATTTATTCTGACCTTCTTCTAATTTAGAGAAATCAATCTTTTTAGTATCAAGCATATTCAAATCAATAGAATCCTTTACCTTATCACCAGTTGATGGGTCTTGCATTTCAAACTCATACTCAGCCCCATAACCTAATATACGAGCTGATATTAATATAGCATTCTTATCACCTAATAGTAATTCCTCCATATTGATAGCCTTACCTTCACCATTATCGACTATTAATGCTTTCAATAATTCATCAAGAACTATACCTTTTTGAATTAAGTTTCTACTTGTAAGAATATCCTCTTCCCTAGCAGTCATATATTTAATCCTAACCTTACCACTCTTTAAAGGACTATCTTCTGAATAGAAAAAACCCTCACTTGGTAATGTGACTATTTCGGTTGGAAATTCTCGTTTAGTGGCTTGTTTTTCTTCTGCCATCTTACAACCTCCGTTTTATTATTAAATTTTATATAAGATTCTTCTACAACCATTGTATATATAAATATATAGAAAATAAAAAAAAGGTGATAAAAAATATCACCTTTTTCCCAATTGATAAACTATACTTATAAATTAGTAATTGTCAATATTAAAACTCTAATACCCAATAATCACATTGTAATGTTAATGATACATCTAGTGGGTCAGCACCAGTTGACCAATCTAAATCATTAAAATTAGCTTCAGTTATAAATGCATTCTTACCAGTCCATTGTTCAACAATATCTCCCGCTGGCCCTAACACTTTAATAGTTAAATCTTTTGTATAATTTTCGTGATAACCTGCAGCACCTGTAACAGACTCATAACTTAGTCTTACCCATTCCATAACAGCTTGTGCTGATGAAGGTACTATTGGGTCTGCTAATGTCAATGCTACAGTTCCCCATTTACCTTTTCCTTGTACATATCTTGTTGCATTAATGTGACTTATCTCCATCTGTTCAAAAGTTATAGTAGGTCTTGCTGCAACTTTTATTACAAAAGACGGTATACCTTCGACATACATAATGTATCTGGCTTTCTGTTTGGGTTCATAAGCCGTTGGAAACAATTCATCTGGTTGAATGAAATCTGCCATTTTATTTCTCCTAATAAACTTTTTTGTTTAAACTTTTTTTCACTACTTCTAAGTCTGTTTATCAACTCATATATAAATATAACCAAAAGTAAAAAAAACACAATTATAAAAACAAAAAACCCTCAATAAATGAGGGTCTTTTGTTACTACACGGGACTTTTAATTACTATATTACTCAGGGAATGTAGCTCCTGTAGGTTGTACAGTAAAGTCTAATACGATGAACTCAGCAGTTCTTGTAGGTTGTAAGAAAATTTGTCCAAATAGGATATTTCTATCTACAAGGTCTGGTGTGTTATTTGTATCATCCATAACAACTCTAAAAGCTGATAATCCACTTTGTTGTTGAACTCTTTCTAAGAAAGGATTCGCAATGTTTAAGAATCGTGTTCTAGTTGCAGCATTGTTTTGTTCAAATACCAAGAATCTTGAAGAAGCAGCAATAAACTTCTTAACTCTGATTAATAGTCTTCTAACATTAACTCTGTCTAGTGCAGATGATTTTTTCTGTAGAGTCTTTTGACCCCAAGCACAAACACCTTCACCAGGAAATGTAGCTAATGGATTAACACTTGATTCATACAATGTGTCACGATTTCCGTGAGTTAGTTTTCTCTCAGCTTGAATAGCAGTTTCAATACCACCTCTGTTTAGACCAGCTGG
>CETN01011870.1_pt1 | contig 13124 bp, 12 predicted proteins | sample 531301 | NCBI WGS metagenome assembly CETN01 (sample SAMEA2622656, study PRJEB7988) | marine metagenome | isolation source: saline water (ENVO:00002010), including
CAAAAGGGTAGAGATTTAGCTAGAAGTGCTTTATTGGGTGGATTAGGAGGATTAACATTTGCATCACCTAGTACCGAAAAAATAAAAGGACTTTTTCAAGGAACAAAACCAATAGGTCCAAAAACAGAACTAAAAACATTTTTAGGAGAGGGTATTAGAGCTATCGATCCAGATAGTAAATTTTTAACAAGTCGTGTAGGTAAATTACTTGATACACAGATTGGACAACTTGCTGCCGTTGGTTTAACAGCACAAGCTTTTGATGCGTTAAGTCCAGAAGAAAAACAAGAAGTTGTAAAAGAAATAGAAAGTAGATTTGGAAAGTTTGGATCTTCAGATGTTTTTAATCCTCTTACAGAATTTAAAGATGGTGGAACAGCTAGTTTTCCTAGACGAAATGGTGGAATAGATCCCTCTGAAGGATCTGGCACAAAAGACGATGTTCCAGCTATGTTAATGGCTGGTGAGTTTGTTTTAACAAGAGATGCTGTAAAAGGTCTAGGAGATGGCGACATAGATAAGGGTATCAATCGTGCATATAGTATGATGGATAAGCTTGAAAGGAAAGCGTAATGGTTGAAGAAACAAGACAAGAGGTAATACAAAGAAAACCAACCTATATTGAAGATTTAGAAAAAGGCATTTTTGATGCTTTATTTTTTAGTAAAGATGATAGAGAAAAAGTTATTGACACTAGGAAAAGAATACCAGTTGAAGGTGTTCCAGATCTTACAATACCTAATCCAACTTTTGGTCTTGAAATAGAAAATCCAAATTTTGGTCAAGTTAGAAGGATTGATCCATTTGATCCATCTAGTCCAAGAGATTTTAGTGGTTTGTTAGGTGGTATTCAACCAAGAATAGATACAAGACAATTTATATTAGACAATTTTGGAAATGAAATCCCTAATCCTAATTTTGGTAAACAGTTTATTAAAGAAGATTTATTTCGTTTACCAGACTTTCAAGTTGCACCTTTAGATAAATTACAAACAGATGTTCTTACTACTTTAGCTAGTGAAGATTTTAGAGATAGAGCAGAAGAATATTTTGGTAAACCTACAGACGAGTCGGGTATAGCAGATACAAGCACACCACTTGGTCAAGCAAGAACAACATTAGGAGGTGTTACAGATTATTTGCAAAGAGTAATACCAAAAGAAAAAAGTAAAGGTCTAGGTGAATTTGATCCCTCTAAACAAACAATGGAATTTTTTAATCCATTTAGAAAAGCTGTAATTGACGAATCAATTAAGGAAATAGATCGCCAAGCTGCTCTTGCTCGAATAGTCGATGATGCAAAAGCAGTTCAAGCTGGAACTTTTGGTGGCTCACGATCTGGCGTGCAGAGAGCAGAAACAGCTAAAAGAGTTCAAGAAGCAAAAAACAAAACCATTTCTGATTTGTTATCTAAAGGATATGATTTTGCACAACAACAAGCTATGAAAGCTGATGAAATAGCTAAAAATAGAGCGTTAAATGCAGCTAAGATAGCTGCTGGAGTTGGATCTGCACAAGGTTCATTAGCTGGAACAGAAGCTGATATAGGTCGTGTATATTCAACACTCAGAGCACAAGATTTAGCAACTAAATCAGCTGCTGGAGCACAAAGACAAGCATTAGAACAAACTAAACTAGATGCAGAAAGAGGCACTGCTTTGTTGCCACTCCAAGAGGTTTTAGCACCATTAAGCATTGGTCAAAAATTTGTATCTGGATCACCATCTGCTGGATCTTTAGATCAATTTACAAGAGCCGTTGAACCTAGTCCAAATCCTTTTTTACAAGGAATAGGTGCTGCTGCAACACTACAGGGATTATATAAATAATGAGTATTTTTGATATTTCTCAAAAAGATAGACAAAATATTGCAAATATTTTAAGTTTAGAAAATATATTTAATGCTTTAAAAAAATCTGAATTTTTACCTACAGGACAATTTGATAAGCTTGAAGAACAATTAAAAAACGTCCAAGAAAACATTAGAAATGTTTTTACCCCTGACATAAAAACAAATTATGAGCAGTATGTAGAAAAAGATTTTATAAGTGCTGATGAACGTGAAAAACAACAAAAAGATTTAGCAAAAGGAAAAGGCGAACAAAAAAATAAATTACAAGAAGATATACTAAAATTGTTATCTGAAACATACGCTCCTCCAGAACAATTTGAAGGACCTGGAGGTAAAATTGAACCTTATCAAGGTTACTTCTTACCAGAACTGATTTCAAAACCTCCAGGAGGTGCTCCTGGTTTTAAAGTCGGAAGAGGAAATGTAACTGATGCACGTGGTTCATTTAGACAAATTATGAAATTACCAGGATCAAATGATCTTACTAATCAAATAATGAGATTGCAAAGTCTTCAAGATCAAGGAAAACAATTTAAAAGAGAAGCAACAAAAGATGCTGAAATTGCAGAAAAATTTCGATCGCAAAAAGCACCTGGAATATTTGGACTTCAAAAACAATTAGACGATGCACAAAAAGCTCTTCAAACTACTGTTTTGCCAAAAGAATCACAGGTGCAAGAGCAAAATGTAATTAGTACAGGTGCGATGAGTCCACCTCTGTCAACTACTGAAACTTCAGATCCGTCAATTATAAAACCCTCAGAAACTGACATAAGAATTACTACCCCAGGTGATAAAGAACTTGTTGAAGAGCAACAGACGATAGCACAAGCAGAAAGACAAAAAGTTGCAAGTAATGACCTTTTTGATAAATCATTATCTGAACTTGCATTATTTGGTCAATCAGATGCTGAACTTACTCAAGAACAAAAAACTGAAAGAATTGAAAATTACAAAAAACAATTTTTTGAAGCTACTGGTATTGATCCTAGTGGAAAACCAGACATGAGAGATGCAATGGTTGCTTTTGGTTTAGCACTTATGCAAAATAAAGCTGGTAAAAAATTTGATTTAGGTAAAATATTTGGTGCAGTAGGTAAAGCTGGAGAAAAAGCACTTCCTTTAGCTAGAAAAGCTAAAAAAGATGTAGAGGCTAAAAAACTTGCAGCTGGACAATTTGCATTAAGTGAGGTTGCCAAAGAGGAAGAAAGACAAGCACAATATAACAATGAAAAAACAAAATTTTACAGAGAACTATATAAGGAACGACTTAAAGATCGTCAAGAAGCATTAAAAGAATATGAAATTGCAAAGGCTGGAGGAGATAAATCAAAAATCTATGAAAAGTTGGCTAATTTAGAAGAAAATAAAATAAAAATTGGTGCAACTACAGTAAATTTAGATAGAGCAGCTGATCCGTTTAATCAAGCAATAGTATTTAATGATCCTGTATCTGCTGCTAATCAAATAGTTGATGCGTATAGTAAAACAGAGGGAGGATTGGAAGGTTTAGAACTGATAGAAAGCATTCTTCAAGATATAAAAGCACAAGCTCAAGACACTCCAGGTGGTCAAATAGGATTTTTACTTGGAGATAAAGGTAATAAATTCCTTAAACTAATTGGTTTTTCGCCAGAGTCTGGCAAGTTAGGAGATAAAAATAAGGAAAAATATTTTACTGAAGACGGAACTTTAAAAACTGACAAAATTGCAAGTCTTCAACTCGCTATTATGAGCAGATTTAAAAGATTTATGACACAAGAAACTGGAAATGGTATTTCTAATGTAGATGTTAATTTAATATTACAACAATTTGGAGAAATTAACTTTTTTACCGATTTTGATAAAGGTTTATCATCTGTTGCTGAACTTAAAAATTTATTTAACACATCAAAGGACACATTAGACCCAATTATTTTACAACTTACGGATAGGTCAGAATATAGGTATGGACCACAAGGAGATATTCAATTTAGTAAAGTGAATGAAGCTATTGAAAAAGGAATTTTTGGTGGTAAATTTCAGGATTTATTTGAAAAAATAGAAACTAGTGATCCTTCTAAACCTATTATTATTAATGTGAAAGATTTATAAAATGTCCGTCATATCTATTAATACACCAAAAGGTTTATTTAATTTTGAAATTCAAGGCGAAACGCCAACTATTGAAGAAAAATTAAAAATTAAAAATTTTTTACAAAAATTACCAAGACAAAGGGTTGAAAGTCAACAATCACCTAAATCTGAAATAATATCCCCATCTGAAATAATATCCCCAGAGGAAAGTACACAACCAGAATTTGATACAAAAACTGGTATTCGTGATGCAAAACTTAGAGCTGCTTTGTCTGCTTCTGAAAATCAAGCAGAGCAAGAATTAACACTTGGGAAATTTGGTTTAGGTGCAGAAGATTATATTAGAGATCAAAGAGGACGATTAGCTTTGACACCATCTGGAGCATCTAAATTTGGTGTTGAATCAGATAAAAATGTTTTAATAGATGAGCAAGGATTTAGTAAATCTGATTTATTTGATTTAGCTGGGTTAACACCAGAGGTTGGCACTGCTGTTTTGGGTGCTGTAAAAGGTGCTCGATTAGGTTCTATTTTTGGACCTTTAGGTCTTTTTATAGGTGGTGCAACAGGAGCAGCACTTGGTGCATTCGGTGGATCTTTAGGTGAGGAAGCCATTGAAGCAACAGCAGGTGTTTCAAAACAAACAACAAAACAAATTTTGGACGATGCAAAACGAGAAGCTATTTATGCTGGTGTGGGTGAATTAACTTTTGGTGCTCCGTTTTTAATATTTAAAGCTGTAAGACCATCATCTCAACTTGTTAAAGAGGGTGGAGAAAAATTAGATATTGTTGGTGAGGGCACAGAAAGAGGTTATGCTTTTCCAGCAAAAACATATGGTGTAGGTCCGTTAGCACAAAAATCAGAAGAACTTTTAGGTGCAGTTATTGGAACTACTCCAGCTTTAAGTAAATCTAGGAAGCAGTTAGATATAGATGTTAAAAAATATAAAGATTTGAAGAAAAAATTTGAAAAACAAGGTGCTGGTAATTTTGGTACTTTATTAAGTCAATTACCAAAAAACAGAACACAAGAGATAGTAAATCAATCTAATCAAATACAAAATAAATTAGTTCAAGATTTAAAAAAAGTGACTAAAATTACAAACAAATCTGCAATTAACAACGAAACTATTAATGATGATTTATTTAAACAACTTACAATTTCTTTAAAAAATTTTGATGATGAAGCAACAGCACAATTTGCTGTAGTTGATGATTTTTTAAAAGATAAATTTGCTAAACAAAATTTTATAGATACAACACCACTCAGAGAACTAAATGAAGATGTTATTAAAGTTAGAGATAGAAACCAGGACCTTGAGAAACTAAGAGTCCAAGATTATTTAATAAAAAGTTTTGAAACCATAACAGTTGGACAAAAAACAAACTTCAAAACTTTATATGATACAAGTCGTAAACTTAATAAAATTATTTTCTCTGGATCAAAACCAGATGGTATGCCAGATGTTGTTTTTCAAAAGATAATTAATGATCCAGAACTTTTTAAAATTGTTAAACTATATAAAAATACAGTAGATGAACTTTTAACTTTAAGTCCACAAAGTTTAGCCAATGTAAATAATTTAACAGGTGATCAAATAACTTCATTTAATAATGCTTTAAAAAGTTTAAAAGCTGGTAATAGATTTTACCAAGACGGCATAAAACTCTATAATAATATATCTACTAATTTAGCAAATAAACAACTAATTAATGTTTTCAAAGAAGCTAGAGATCAAATTAAAGCAGGACAAGAAATAAATATACCTACTGATAAAATACCATTTGCGATAAATTTAGTTAAACCAAAAAACAAAAAACCTTTAACTGATTTAAAAGAAGCTTTTCAAAGACTTGAAGGAAAAGATGGAAATGCAGTTTACAATAAATTTAAAGAAAGAATCGCAACAACTTATTTAGATGACATTATTCGATCATCTGGTTTAGGTTCAAATAATCCAACAAACTTTAATACTTCATCTCTTTATAAATCTTTGAGCGAACTTGGAGAAACAGGAGATGAATTATTTGGTCCAAAAACTTTTAAAGAAATATTAAAACAATCAAAAGAATTAGATTTGTTAGGTCCAACTAAGATTACACAATCTAATATTGATAATTTTTTGGCAAACAAAAAGTCTATTACATCAGACGATATAAAACAAATTAAAGAAACAATACAACAAGATAAATTATTTAAAACTAATAATTTACTTAGGCAAATAAGATTAAAATCAGTAGATGAAGATATATCCATTCAAGATGCTATGGATGTAATAAGTAACAATAGAGTAAGTCAAAATGAATTAAAAGAAATAATTGGATACTTTAAAACAACACCTGAAAAGTTAAACAGTGTTAAAGCTGCGTATATTGAAACTATGCTTGATGGTATTGGAGCTAACTTTGACGCTAAAGTTTTAAAAAGATTTTCTGATAATATTAAAAAATTAGATGGTGTTGATAATTTTGGTAGATCAAAAAATAAATTAGATATTATTTTTTCTAAATCTGAAGCTGCTGATTTTAGACAATTTGGTAATATTTTAAGAATATTAGGAGAAGATATAGGTAATGCAAGTTTAGTTGCAGCAGGTATTACTGCTAATCCTTTAGCACAAATACCTAAAATAGCAAGGATAACAATAATAGGTAATTTATTTACAAGTAAAAGAGCAAGACAACAAGTTGTAGATGCACATAGAAGATCAAGAGGTCTTACTCCAGAAAAAAGATCACAAGTTGTAGGTGATGCTTTATTAAGTGCTATTAGACAAATAACTATTCAAAACATAGATGAAGGTGCTCAAAAAGCAGAACAACAAGTGCAAAGTGTTATTGAAAGTCAGGGTCTGGGTGAACAATTAGAAAATATAAGAGGAGATCTTAATTTGCCATCACCAAGCTCTGCTTTAGGTGATTTAAATATTACAGCACCTAATATAACCACTCCACTAACACCTACAGCAACAGTAGGACCACAAAGTAATTTACGTCAGAGGATAAAAGATGACCCAGCTGCTGCGAATGTGTTATTAGGTGGATTAGGTAGTTTAGGATTAGCTTAATTAGCTATTGATCCTACACCTTGAGAAATCACTACGCTTTCATCTTTATATCTATTTTTATATTCTTGATCGACTAGCTTTGAAACTTGTTGACCAATAGAACGTCTTTCTTCTTTTGATATTCGTAATAATTTTTTGTAACTGTCTAAATTAATTCCAACACTTTTGAATTTACTTGTATCAGGCAATTTGATATACTCCCAATTATGGTTATAAAACAAACATATTATACCAAGTCTAGAAAGTCAAATAAGTTTAATGCAAAAAAAACTATTGTTGACGATATAACGTTTGATTCAAAATGGGAAGCAGAGCGTTATGGTCAATTGAAATCAATGGAAAGAGCACGAATCGTTACTAATTTAAAGCTACAAGTTCCTTTTGATTTAAACGTGAATGGACAAAAAATTTGTAGATACATAGCAGATTTTACTTATACAATTAGTAATGTAGATCGCACGATTCAAGAAATTGTTGAAGATGCAAAAGGTATAGAAACCCCTGAATTTAAACTAAAAAAAAAGTTAATGAAGGCGATTTATAACATTGATATTTTCATGTCCAAAAAAAAAGTTTGACAAATTATTTAAATTAATCCATTTTTGTTTGTATCAACGTAAGAAAAAAAAATGGAGGTCAAATGACAACGAATGATTTACTATCTCGAAAATTACAAATTCAAGATGAAATGAAAAAACTTAAAAGTGAATTAAACTCTATAAATTCACATTTAGAAGATAGATATTTATCTAAAGCTAAAAGCCAGTTAGTAGAAAATACTGAAAAACAAGGTTTTGGCACTACAGTAATCCACGAAAATGATAAAAAAGTATCAGTAACTATTCGTAAAAAAGTTACTTGGGATACACGAAAATTGTTAAAAATTTCAAAACAATTAGACGATCCAAATCAATATATTGATATTAAATGTTCCGTACAAGAGAACAAATTTAAAAGTGCTTCAGATCAAATTAAAAATACACTTTCAGAAGCACGAACTGTTGAGGATGGAACAGTTACTATAGAAATCACAAATTAGGAGATAGGACATGAGTTTAGCAATAATAGGTGCTGAAGAAAGATTAAAAGAAAAAAATGGTTGTAAGATAGTCGTATGTGGCGAAAGTGGTGTTGGAAAAACTTCTTTACTTAAAACACTAGATGAAAAAACAACTTTTTTTATTGATTTAGAAGCTGGAGATCAATCCGTACAAGAATTAAAAAATTTAAAAGGTTCAAGACCTACGACATGGCAGGATTGCAGAGATTTAGCTGTGATCATAGGTGGACCTAATCCATCTGTTAAAGATAACGAACATTACTCGCAACAACATTACGATACTTTAATGGCAAGTTATGGATCTATGGCTGAAGAAATGCAAAAGTTTCAAACATATTTTGTAGATAGTATTACTGTTGCAGCACGATTATGTTTTAAATGGTGTTCAAACCAAGAGATAAATTATACAAAAAATGGTGCATTAGAATTACGTCAAGTTTATGGTCAGCACGCTAGAGAAATGATGACTTGGTTAATTCATTTACAACATATGCGTCAAAAGAATGTTATATTTGTTGGTATTTTAGATCGAAAATTAGATGCTGCTGAAAGACCAATTTATGAATTACAGATCGAAGGTGGCAAAACAAGTCGTGAATTACCTGGTATTGTGGATCAAGTCATTACGATGGCAAGTTTAAAGCTTCAGGATGATACAGAGTTAAAAAGATACTTTGTATGTAGTCCATTAAATAAAGATGGTTTTCCTGCAAAAGATAGAAGTGGAAAATTAGCCATAATAGAAGAGCCACACTTAGGAAATATTATTTCTAAAATAAATGGTAATCTTATTAATCAGAAATCACAACAAACAACAAAAGGAGTAATCGTATGATTGACTTAAATAACATTCCAGAAGACGAAAATACAAATGATTTTCAAATTATACCAACAGATACAGTTGTTAGAGCATCCATAAATATAAAGCCTGGTGAAATATCAATTTTAGAATTTGGAGAAGGTGTTTTTTTTAAAAAGTCACAAACATCCTCTGCGAAATGGCTTGAGTTAGAATTAACAATTATTTCTGAAAATTTTTATGGAAGAAAAGTTTGGGATAAAATCTTTGTTGATGGTGATACGCTTGGTAAATCTGGTATGCCAAAAGCAAAAGAGATTGGGTTAAAGACATTAAGGAGAATATTAGACAGTGCTTTTAATTTAAAATCTAGTGATAACTCTGATGCAGCAAAATCTAAAAGACAAATTTCTGGTATTGGTGATTTAATATCAAAAGAAATTTGTTTTAAGGTAGGTGTTGCAGAAAGCAATGGTTATAGTCCAAAAAATAAAATTAAATGGATTTTAACTCCTGATGATAAAGAATATGTTGTAGGCTCAAGTTATTCTGATTATGAAAAGCCATCACAGATTCAACAAAATCAACAATCAACTATTCCATCTGAAGCAACACCAGCTTTTATGAAATAAAATGCCAGGACATTTGACCTTTTCTGTCCGTTGATAGCAAGTCCGAGGGTACTTGTGGCATAAAAACCCTCACCAAAAAAAGGAACATTAAATGATTTTACGCAATTATCAACATAACGCTATAAAATCTGCAAACCAAGCACTTGATAAGTTTAACAATACTATTTGTGTTGCACCCACTGGAGCAGGAAAAACAATCATGCTTTCTGCTTTAATTGGTGAAAGAATAAAAAAAGAAAAAAAAGTTTTAGTGCTACAGCATAGAGATGAACTTACACAACAAAACCAAGATAAATTTTTAAAAGTGAATCCAAATTTACAAACTTCTATTGTTGATGGATCACAAAAAGATTTTTCAAAAGAAGTTGTTTTTGCAATGGTTCAAACTTTATCTCGCCAAAATAATTTAGATAATGTTGGTTTTATTGATTTACTAGTGATTGATGAAAGTCATCACTCAGCAGCACCATCATATCAAAAAATAATAGATACAATTTTATTAAATAATCCAAATTGTAAGGTTATTGGATTTACAGCTACACCTAATAGAGGTGATGGTAAAGGATTAAAAAAAGTATTTAATAATTGTTGTTATCAGATCGAAGTTTCATCTCTCATACGAGAAGGTTATTTAGTTGAGCCTAAATGTTTTGTAATTGACGTTGGTGTTAAAGATCAAATATCTAGCGTAAAAAAAACAATTAACGATTATGACATGGGTGATGTTGAAAAAATAATGAACAAAAAAGTTATTAATGAACGTGTTGTTGAAGAATGGATTGATAAAGCTTCAGATAGAAAAACGATAGTGTTTTGTTCAACAATTTCACACGCTATGGATTTGTTAGAAGAGTTTAAAAAAAATGGAATTGGTTGTGCTATAGTTACTGGCGATACTCAAAGTGATATGAGAAAAAAAATTTTATATCATTTAGAATATGGTGAGTTACAAGTTGTTGTGAATGTAGCTGTTTTAACAGAAGGTTTTGATGCTCCACCAGTAAGTTGTGTTGTGTTAACTAGACCTTGTTCTTTTAAAAGCACCATGACTCAAATGATTGGTCGTGGCTTACGTTTAGTTGATAATCAAGTACATCCAAAAATTATTAAAAAAGATTGTATTGTTTTAGACTTTGGTTGTAGCATTTTAAATCATGGTTCGATTGACGAAACAATAGATCTCGAAGGTAAAGAGGTTTTAGAGAATGGTGTTGCACCAGAGAAAAATTGTCCTGAGTGTGGCTCACTTCTCCCTTTAAATGTAAGAGAGTGTCCAGTTTGTGGTTATGTTTTTATCTCTGAGAGAAACGCAGACATATCCGATTTTGAAATGACAGAGGTGACTTTAATGGATAGATCTCCGTTTCGATGGATTGATCTAAGCGAAACTAATTCTTTGTTATCTGCTTCTGGATTTAAAGGTTTTAGTTTAGTTACTACAGTTAAAAATTTATCGTTTGCCATTGTTAAAAAGAAAGATTCAAAGCCAATAATTGTTTCTGTTGGAACAAAAAAACAAGCAATAGCTTGTGCCGATGATTTTTTACGACAAGTTGAAACAAATTCTAGTGCAAAAAAAAGTAAAGAATGGTTAAATGATCCTCTAACAGAAAAACAAAAGTTTCATTTATTAAGACATGGTTTTAAAATAAATGTTCTTGATATGAATTGGAATAAATATCGAGGTGCGTGTTGGTTAAATTATTTATTTAATAAAAAAGAAATAGATAAAATTATGATTGAAAGGTTAAGTTGTGAAACGTGATAATATTTTTAAAAAAGCAAAAGAATTAGTAAATGGAGATAGAGCAAAAGTTTATGGCTCTGCTTATGAAAACCATAAACGCATAGCAGAAATTTGGTCTGTAATTTTAGGTAAACAAATAACTGTTAGTCAAGTTTATCAATGTATGATTGGTGTTAAGTTAAGTCGATTGATAGAAACCCCAGATCATACAGATAGTTGGGTAGATATTTGTGGATATTCAAGTTTAGGAGGTGAAAAACATGAAAAATGATGAAGCGTTCAACGATTTTGTAAAAGGATTAAAAGTTATTGGTTTAAATAAAAAAATATATGAGATGACTAAGGAAGAAGTTGAAGGATTAATTTACATAGCACAAGACTGTGAGAACATAATAAATGGAAAAAGCGACGAAGAAATTAGTAGATTGGAACAATCCTATTCTAAGTTATGTGGGAGAAAAATCCCCAGAACAACAGAAATCCCCTTCTGATGAAATCAATAAGATTTCTGATGTAATAAATAAAAGTATTGTTAAAAACTATTATAAAAAAGAACAAAGAAAATACATCGGTGCTTCTAGTTTAGGAGATGAATGTGCTCGAAAAATTCAATATCGTTTTATGGGTCAAGACCCAGACCACGATAAATCTTTTGGTGCTCAAACATTAAGAATATTTGAATTTGGTCATTCAATCGAAAGCATGAAATCTAAATGGATTATTGATGCTGGTTTTGATTTAAAAACAGAAGATAAAAATGGAAATCAATTTGGTTTTTCTGTTTTAGATGGAAAAATAAAAGGTCATGTTGATGGGATTATTTATGGTGGTCCGATTGATCTTAAATATCCTCTTTTGTGGGAGTGTAAGTCTGCAAATGATAGAAAGTTTAAAGAATTTGTTAGAAGTGGTTTAAGAAAAACAAATCCTGTTTATGCAGCACAAGTTGCTCTTTATCAAGCTTACATGGAATTGCACGAAAATCCTGCATTGTTTACTGTAATGAATAAAAACACTTGTGAAGTTTATTATGAGCTTGTTCCGTTTAATCAAACTCTAGCACAGCAAACAAGCGATAAAGCTGTTGCAATTATAAAAGCAACAGAAGCATCTGAAATGATGCCAAAAGTTGCAAGTAATAAAGACTATTTTGGTTGTAAATATTGTGATTTTACTAAAACGTGTTGGGAGGTAGCACTATGAGAGTTTCCCCTTACGTTAAAGAAAAATCTGCAAAAGATTTAGTTGAGGAGATTAGTCAATGCGTACCTGAATCTGTTCAAATAAAAGAATTGAAAGATACTTATCCGAATGGCAGAATTATTGGTAATTTTTTTGTGATAGGGTCTTTTAAAGGTGAAGAAGGATACTCATTAAAAATAGATATTCGATCTGGAAAAAACTTTATGCGAGGCAACGAATTTAATGGAGATCAAGGTGTAGGTGGTATTGTTAAAATTATGATGGAAGGTCGTCAAATGACTTTACCAGAGATTAAAGATTACTTTTCAGATTATTTAAAAGCAAAAATAAATAAAGTTCAAGAACCACCAATAAGTTTTTTAAATGGTGTTAAGGATATAAAACCTAAATATAACATTAACACTCCGTTTGATGGAGAACATAAGTATTTAGATGAAAATAATGAAGTGTTAGCGATTATTCGTAGATATAATCTTAAAGATGAAAACAATAATTTAATTATTGATAATGATGGAAAACCTAAAAAAGAATTTAGACAGTATATTCCTGGTAGTCCTTATCCAAAAATGCCAAGCGTTAGACCATTATATAATATTCCAAATCTATTATCTGCTGAAAAAGTAATTTGGGTAGAGGGGGAAAAATGTGCTGATGCTCTTAATAGCATTGGTTTTACAGCAACTTG
>CETN01077118.1_pt1 | contig 13112 bp, 9 predicted proteins | sample 531301 | NCBI WGS metagenome assembly CETN01 (sample SAMEA2622656, study PRJEB7988) | marine metagenome | isolation source: saline water (ENVO:00002010), including
TGGCTTTTCGCGAGCCGAGTAAGAGAATCACGAAGAAGAATAAGACTACGACGAAGGGCGAGGCTCTTAATACGGTCATAAATTGGAAGAACACCACAAACAATGCGTATGATGGAGAAAAACTCCACATACTGTATTTGGATGAAGCTGGAAAGTGGGAAAAACCCACAGATATAAGAGACGCCTGGAGGATTCAACGGACTTGTTTGATCGTCGGGCGAAAAATCGTAGGAAAGGCAATGGTGGGGAGTACCGTCAATCCCATGGACAAGGGCGGCAAGGAATACAAAGATCTGTGGAAGGACTCGGATCCATCCGAAAGGAATGCGAATGGTAGGACCAGAAGCGGACTATACAGACTATTTATCCCAGCGTATGAATCTCTTGAGGGATTTTTTGACAAATACGGAACCCCCGTAGTAAAAAACCCTAAAGAACCCATAGATGGTCTCGACGGAGAAGACATAACCATAGGAGCTAGAGCTTACCTCAAAAACGAGAGAGAAGCTTTGAAATACGACGCCTCTGAGCTTAACGAGGTTACGAGGCAGTTTCCTTTTACAGAGGACGAAGCCTTTCGAGACAGTATTGATGGCAGCCTGTTTAATATCGGAAAGATATACGAACAGGTTCAGCACAATGAGGAGTTGTTCCCCAACCCAGTGGTTATTGGAAATTTTCACTGGAAGAATGGAGAAAAGGATACTGAAGTAATTTTCTCTCCTGATCCAAACGGCAGGTTCCGTGTGGCCTGGATGCCACCTCCTGAGCTTAGGAATCAAAAGAAGTACGATAGAAACAAGCGCATTGCGCCTAATGCAGAGCTGGGGGTAGGCGGGGTTGACTCCTACGACCTTGACGCCACCGTCGATGGACGGGGGTCGAAAGGAGCGCTACACCTGTACAACAAGTTTCACATGGAGCACCCATCGAACATGTTTGTGTTGGAGTATGCGTCCCGTCCACCTTTGGCTAAGATTTTCTACGAAGACTGCCTGATGGCTGCGGTATTTTACGGGTACCCACTGTTAATTGAAAACAATAAGTACGGTATCGCAAGATACTTTGAGACAAGAGGTTACGATGGGTACTTAATGGATAGACCCAGACATTTGTTTGCCGCGAACTCTACCATGAAGTCCAAGACCAAAGGCATACCGTCTAATTCTCAAGACATTATTCAGGCTCACGCACAGGCCATAGAGTCTTACATACACAACCACGTAGGCATCAACTACGATACAGGAGATATGGGTCGAATGTATTTCGACAGAACGATGGAGGATTGGATTGGCTTTAAGATTGACAACAGAACTAAATACGACCTTAGTATTAGTTCAGGCCTTTGCCTTCTTGCAGCCCAGAAGGTAAAGCAAAAGAAGAAAGAGTCTACCTTTATAGACAAGAAATTCTTCCGAAGATATACTATAGATTGAAAACTCGTGCATTTACTATATTTGCACAAACGATGATCATCCTCCCGTAATGTACAATAACAACATTGGAGTCAGAGACGGTAAGAGTTTTCCCGACCCCTTGGCAACTCATGAAGAGAAGGCCACCAAGGAGTATGGGCTCAAGTATGCGAAGGCGATAGAGAGCCAATGGGGGAGTCTAAACGATTCAAACTCCGCATTTAAGAGACGTCACGACACATTCAGAAAGAATAGGAAGTACGCTAACGGAACGCAAGATACGACTATTTACAAAAAGCTCCTGACAGCTTTGGACCCTAATGGTAATGACGGGACTCTGCTGAACATGGACTTTACTCCTGTTCCGATATTGCCTAAGTTTTCTAAGATTGTTGTAAACAACATCCTTAGCAAGTCTCCATACCCTAATGTTGAGGCCATTGACCCACTATCTTCTTCTTACAAAGACATAGAGAAAAAGAATATGGAGGCCGAGGTTCTAGCCAAAGAGGAGCTTCTTAAGTTGAAGCAATCAACTGGCATGACCATCAACCGAGACCCAACTGATATCCCAGACACGCTTGAGGAGGCTGAGATATTTGCTGGAACCAGCATCAAGACTGATGCGGAAGTCGCTGCTCAGATAGGCATCAATATGACACTTGAGTGGAACGAGTTCACGGACACGACATATAGAAGATGTGTAGAGGATTTGGTTGTATGCGGTATGGCCGTGGTAAAAAGGGACAACGATCCCAACTACGGCATTACCACCAACTACGTTGATCCAGTAGACTTTGTGCATAGCTACACAGAGGACCCCAACTTCTCTGACATTGTTTACGCTGGGCACGTAAAGAAGCTCACCATTCAGGAGCTCAAGCGCCTTGCTGGTGATCAGCTTGATGAGAATCAGTACCAGGAGATCGCCAAGAAGTCTATCGGTAAGCACAACAACAGCTCAGCTGCTTACAACAGAAGGACCTACAACGCGGCCACTGGGATGACTGAGTATGGATATGACTCCTACATTATCGAGGTTCTTGATTTTGAGTTTCTTTCTGTCGATCCATTGAATTTTGAGGAGAAGACCTCTAGACATGGAAACAAGGGCTTTTATTACAAGGGTCTTAAGGGCAACGTAAGAAAAGAATCAGAGACAAGAAAGAACGTATCAATTCAAATCGCCACTGTGTATGGTGGTAGTTACATCCTTGGATGTGGCTACGTATACGGATACGGACTCAAAAAGGATGTGCCTAGAAACCAACACGAGCTTTCTAGAGCTAGACTTTCTTATTCGCTTTCTGCTGTAAATCTTCAGGACATGATCCCCAAGTCTATTATTGGTGGATGCCTTGGGTTTGCAGACATGCTCCAGCTAACACACCTCAAAATTCAGCAGGCCATTGCAAAGGCCAAGCCTGACGGTTTGATCATCGACATTGAGGGACTGGAGAATGTACAGCTCGGTAAGGGTGGTGAGCTTCAGCCATTGGAGTTGCACGACATCTACGAGCAAACTGGTGTCTTCTACTACAGAAGCAAGAACCCAGAGGGTGGTTTCCAAAACCCTCCCATCAGGGAGATTGGCAACAGCATCAGAAACATCAATGAGTTGGTGAATCTGTACAATCACTACCTGAGACTTATCAGAGACTCCACGGGTATAAATGAGGTTATGGATGCCACATCACCCAATAGCGAGGCTCTCGTTGGTGTTCGCGATCAGGCTATCAAGGCTTCTAACAATGCCACGTTTGACGTCACCAACTGTTCTATGCTTCTCTACAAGAGGGTGTGTGACGACATCGTTCGGTGCCTTCAGATACTTCCTCCTGATAGCAAGCACTTTAAGAACTATCAGACTGCCATCGGCGAGTCCAACATGAAGGTTCTTTCCTCTTTCTCTGATTTATCTATGTTCAACTTTGGTGTCAAAGTCGTCAAGAATATGGATGACAAAGATAAAGCACAACTTGAACAGATGTTGCAGATCTCACTGGGACAGAAAGAGATAGACCTTGAGGATGCTCTTGCAATTAGAGACATGAAGGATGTCGATCAGGCCGAGCGCCTTCTCATGGTCAGACGTAAGAAGCGTAAGGCTGAGATGAAGAAAACTGTCCAGAAAGCCCAGCAAGCCGAGATGCAGAAGCAACAGCAGCAGATGCAGATGAAGGCTCAGATCGAGGCTCAAAAGCTCCAGATGGAATCTCAACTTGAGATTCAGAAGATTCAGGCCAAGGCTCAGGCTGAGGTCGAGGTTGCTCAGGCCACCCACGAGCTTCGCAAAGAGATTGAGCAGATCAAGATTCAGGCGTCTCTTGGATTCAAGACTGACGACAAAGAATTTAGAGAGAAGCTCGAAGTTCTCAAAGAGGACAGAAAAGATGACCGAGTTAAAAAACAAGCAGTTGAGCAGTCTAAGCTGATGTCTCAAAGAAAAGACAGAAGAGGCGAGCTCGTCGAAGAACCCAACATGAACCCAGACGCAACTTTACAAGATGGCCGAGCTTAATCTAGATGTATCACAGGAACTGAACATCACCACAAGACGTGGTGACTCCATTTCCTTTACCCTTCAGTTCAAGGATAAGGATGGAGCCCTTGTGCCCATTACCGATATTGACGAGCCTGGTGGACCTTTCTTCTACAACTTTGTTATGGAGGTGAGAGCGTCCGTTGATCAGGACAGCTTTACCACTAGTCCACCTTCTGATGAGGTGGTTCTTATAGGCGGGTCTACTACTTATCTCGCAACAAGAGGTGTGAACGCTGGAGATCCAAGGAGGCTTCTTATTACTAGCGGCAATGATTCTAAGGTAACCTTTTTCGCCACTTCAGCTGTCATGAGGGGCATTGAGCCTGGAAAGTACTTCTACGATATTGAGGTCCAGAAGACCACCGCTTTGGATGCAAATCCAGCTACTGCACAAACTTGGATTAGAGGCACCTTTACCGTCAACGACGACGTCACTGTAACTGGATAATGTCTAGTGAACTCAATCTAGCCTCTCCAGATACTTCCATAACTGTCACCATAGGTGATCAGCCGTTTTCGTCTTCTCTAGATTTTACTGCTGACCCAGTTGCCATATCTCTTACTGGAGTAGTCCTTGAGGTAAAGAATACCCCAGTTCCAGAAGCCCCCTCTACGATCCTCGTGGACGAAGCTTCTGATATACTTGTCAGTGTTTCCTCTAGCCCAGTAGAGAATACGATTGAGATATCGTCTACTGACCTTCCCTCTGTAAGTGTATCCCCTGTTGAGATACCAGAGATAACTGTATTTGATAGTCAGTCTCTGATCTTCAACCTTGTTGATCTTGACGATATCGTTGGACAGCCTGACGACGGTGACATCATCGTATTTGACGGTAGCACCAATACATTCATCTTTGATTCCAATGCGGGCCAGGGTGGGTCACTCAGCGCCGATGTAGAGGTCACCAACTTGGATGACGCCCTTGGCGATGCCGTTGGTATGTCTTATCAGGAAGGGGCGTCCATACAAGGTATCGTTAGGGACATACTTGAGCCTAAAAAGCCATTTGTGTATGGATATAAACTTGAGCTTGAGTGCCTGGGAGCAGAAACTTCTCAGTATGTATTTAAGGGGGCTTTATTTAAGTTGAAGTCTTTGAGGCTGTATTTTGATCGTCACGAAGCCTTAGTTGCTGGATCTAGAGTGAGTGTTTTTTACAACGATGCGGAGATATCTGCATCAAACATTATCACTTCAACACCAGACCCCATAGTAGACATACCTTTTTCTAACAACCTCTCTTGGGCATCATCTACCGAATCAGATGTTTTGAAGGTTAGGGTTGTGTATGACTCTGATGGCCAGTTCTACGAAAAAAGGATTCCTATATATAGGGTTGAGCCCATGGCCCTTTTTGCAACTTCTCTGTCAGATCAGGAGATTATTAATGCTGGAGACTTGGCATTTGTAGCCCTAAGAAATTCAGATGGTGTAGACTTTGACGGCGGACATACCAGGTCCGATAGAGCATCCATTCTATCAGGTTCTTTAAGTTCTGAGTCTCCTATAAATCACACTATCCTTGCTATTCCTTCTGAATACACCTTAGATACAATAACAGAAATTACTGGTGGTTTTGGTACAGCCGACATGACAGAATCATTTCATATCGTTTCAGAGAACACATTCAAGGCTTTTCCTGGCGCTCAAGGCGTTGATGAATATAATGTATATTTGTATCGCTCCAATCAAACGGGGGCACTAAAATCGAAATCCTCTCTAAGAGTAAAAGTATCCTAACATGGCAATTAAGTTTGGAGATCTTATTGAAAACGTCAATGCAGATCGGGCGGTAATAGACCTTATTGATAACAATGCAAAGGGCCTTCTTTTTGTAACTGATTTTGACGACAACACTGGAACCCCAGCCAACAATGGTGTTGCTGGTATCCCTGAAGAGTTAAGGGCCCCAGGATCTATTGTGCTTGACAAGACTGACGGGAAACTGTACGCTTGGCCTGGAACCACTAACGGAACTATTACAGAAGAGGTTGCTGCAGGTGGCACTGCCACAGCAGGAGCTTGGGATGACATATCTGATGCTACTACAGACTGGGTTCAGATAGGCAGGGTGGACAAAAGAGAATCTGTTCTTGTAGCCAATATCTCTGCTGGTCCTGAAACAATAGATAGTGCTTTTGCTGGAGACTCTAACGCCAACCTTCTGACCCACGTCAACACTTTGAGACAGAAGCTTAATGAGATTATCAATAATCCCCCAAGATCATTTGGGAAGTTCCTGTCTAGTGAGGAAGTTGTCACCGACACCGACCTCCCCGCAGGCCTTTCTGCTTTGAGGATTATCGAGAGAGCCTTGTCTCAAATGCAGAGCTACAATGTTGTTCTTACCGCTACCAGCGGGGCTCTTGAGAATCAGCAGGAAACAGGAACTAACACCTTTACACTTACTGTAGATTCTCCAAACTTTAACCTGCTTAACGATTCGCAAGAAAATATCGAGCCTACAGCGTTTAGACTGTTCTTTAGACAGCAAGGCGACTCTATATTTCAAGAGGCTTCAGGGACTGACGTTGCTTTTGCTGCTGATGACTTTACTTCCTCTAGCTCTGTTGCCACAAAGACCCTGTCTCACGACTTTACTGTTACAGGCTCTTTAGCTTCTTTTAGCGGATTTGAATACAAGGTTGAAATTAGAGATAACTCCGAAGAGGGAGACCTTCCTGGCGCTGACTTGGCTGCTGTCGCAGGATCACCTGTTAGAGGAATATCAAATATCGTGAGTATAAACGAAGCTCCATACGCTCCTGCCATAGGCGCTCTTAGCGTAACGGCTACAAATAACGAAGTTGAAACAGCCGACTACGAACAGCCAGACAACTTCTCCGACTTCCTCAGATCGAAAGGAAATCACGGCACCCAAGTCACTTGGAGTTTGTCGCCAAACTCAGCTAATGCTGGTCCTAACACTGTTATCCCAATCACTGGATATGAGGTCCAGATGAGAGTTAGAACCAATGGTGATTTTGGTCAGTATGGGGCTGTACCTACTTCATCAGTTACCAACCACAACCCTTCAGCTACTGGCAACTTTACCACAACTAGATCAGGTAGTTTCATCTTAAATACTACTTCTCTAGACGCCGACAGCGTCGACGGCATACAGTTTAGAATTGTATACAGTGACGCCGTTGTAACAGACTCACAAACCACACAATCGTCAGAGGTTAAGTTTAGATTCCCAATCCTTGCTGGTTTCTTGAATGTGGGTACGACGCCAATCATTAGCAACTTTGCTGACTTTACAAACTTGACTCAGTCCCAGTTGAAGACAATGAGGCTCAGACCAGGTGGATGGAATGCAAATGCTACGGACGTCCCAGGCAGCTACACCGCAGGTGCATCATACGGAACCACATTTGACTCTGAGCAGTTCTTCCCAAGGCTCGACCCCAACTATGGGTTCAATCAGTCTGGCGATAACGCTGTACCAAACTACAACACTAATTCCAACATGTTTGCGGGAACAAGCAATGGAACCGCATCCGATGGCGCCTTTGGTTGGGTTCACAATAGCCAAACAACCCCAGCTCCAGAGAGCTTCCCAGACGCCCTTCAAGGTGCTGCAAACACAAGATTTATTGTCGCCACGCCTGACGGAGGTACTGGAACAAGCAACCTAGGACTTGCGGTTATTGAGACAATCGGTAACGGAGCAGGAACTACAACTGGAACCGTTTTCGGTGAAGTAAGCATTACAAACTCATTTGGAGCAACAAAAGTGTACGTTGTCTCTGTTCAGGGGTCTATTGAATCTATGAATAGTGCAGCTGGCACTAAGACTCCGTTCCTCATTAAATCTCTCGGATAATGCCGCAAATATCGGACTTACTAGTACATGCTAATGCAAACCTGCCTACAACTGATTCCGATTCAGTTCAAGGTGGCTTTAGAACTAAGGTAGACACCGCTGATGCTTTAAGTAGTATATCAGTCTCCCTTCTCAAGGCATACGCTTCTTTTGTTTTTGTAGATAGCGACAATGCTGACGAGGGCTGGTACTACTACATTGGAGATGGAACAACCAACGTAAACCCAGGCGAAGAAGGCGCTACATGGGAAAAGCTCAACGATTTGTTTGGTGGTGGCGCCCTGACAGGCATTGTTGCGAACAGCAGCACTTCAAATACTGCTACAGTAGCTTTTACTGGTTCTGAGGGTATTTCTGTGGGGTTTCAAGACGGTACACCAGATACCATAGACATTGAGCTCACTAATGGCGGCTCACTTACAGACAATAATATTCTAAAGTGGGACAGCGATACCCCTCAGATTGTTAGCTCTGTTATCTCTGAGAGTGATGCTGGCGACATTGATATGGGGGATGGCTCTGTTACCATTTCTACCCTGAATGTAACCACGATCAATGCGACAAACTCGTATACAGCTGCGAGCATATCTACTTCTGATACCTTTATCAGACTTGCAGACCCTAGTGCAAACTTTTCAGATGCGGGTACTGGAGTTACTCAGGAAATTTATGCAAATGCTCAGCATGCAGGCTTTGTAATCAACACTGGTTATTACGACAACAACGCCTCTGGTTCTACGGGTATGCAGTTCTCAACTCATAAGTTGCTGTACTGGAATAAAACGCTCCTCAAGTGGGTCGTTCAGGACGGTACTCCAGAGCTTGACACCAACACCGACCCAGACACCCTGATCAATGCAGAGCAGGACTTTAGTAGCGGCGTGGGTAGAATGGCTGGAACTATGAAGTTTGTAGAGAACTTCTTTGTACCTGATGCTCAGGCGCTGCACTTCGGTCTTGATGCAATCTTTTCTTTCGATCACTTTAACGGCTCCGATGACCCGTCTGTTACAGCCACCACTGATGAGTTTATTAAGACTCAGTATGTGGTTGATCCTAAAACCCTGTTTGAATTTGCTTCTTTTAATCAGGCAGCTGCAGATATTGATGGCGGTGCTAACGGTCACCAAAATAATCGGTCCTGGCAAATAGATACAGTAGGGGAAGTTGATGACGATGCGGCAAACATCATGTCTAACACCTTCCTTAGAACTGCTAGAATGTTTAAGGCTAAGGTGGTTCTGGAGGCAGAGGACATTTTGACATCTGGCACAGACAAGAAAATTAAGGTGTATCACGGCGGTGTCTTTAATGGAGCTAGAGAGCTGCCAGTTGTAAAGGTCTATCGCAAATCAAGCGGAACTACTGAGGGCGCAGACTTTGTGTACGAAGAGATTATGGTTAAGGTCCTAATTACAGATAATACTGACTACTTCGAGATAGTATTTAATCCTGGGTTCTTGGTGGCAGATACCACCCTTTATGTTCGGGCCGTTTACTGATCTTGCTTATCTTAGCTAAAAATTCAATCAAATGCTTTTAATTAACTGTGTCGAAGCCCTCGAAGGCTTTGCTTCTTTGAGCAAGGAGAAGCTCCCAATGAATGTTTCATACAAGGTTGCCTGTGTAATGCAGGAGCTTAAGGATGTTACTATGCCTTTCATGGAGTTCCGTCAGGAACAAATCAACAACCTGCAATCAGAGTACACGGGCAAAGAACAGGAGGTTCCACAAGATGTCATGAAGGAGTTCCAGGACGGAATCAAAAAGCTTCTGGATGAAGAGGTGAAAAAAGAGTTTACATGTGTAGACCTCTCAGGATGTGACATCGAAGTTTCCCCTCAAGTTATGTCTATGTGCTTGCCATTTATCAAGCTCGCCATAGATGTCGATACCAGTATCTGAAAGACTTACAACACTACACCCTTCTGCTAGTATACTCACTATACTAGAGAATGATCGTCAGCCTATCTATGGTTTTCATAGGTTGATCAATGACAATACAGGAAATCCAGTAGAGTTTATAAATTCATTTCAGGGTTCATTCGCTTCTGCTTTTAGCTTTAATTTTGGCCGAGGCCCACTACCATCCACAAGCGGGATATGGGATCCACACAAGAGGTTTGTTTCTGACGGATTTATATTTGCAGATAATCCAGTCTACAACAATGATTCAAATCATGATCATTTAAAGTTCCCAAGGCTTTATTATAAAAGCGGCACCGATGTTCTGAATGGCGGTAAGATTCTTCAACGCGAAGGCCGTCCCTTATTTTCAATATCAGACATTCTTGAGGGTGGTCACCTTTATGTGAAAAAACAACAAGGTGAGTCTTTTTCAGTATCTATTGCAGATGTTTTATTTACTGATGATGATTTTCAATTCGTAGAAGACGACGAATTAGGTAATTTTATTATTCCAGACATCAATGGAGACGGATCAGTAAATTTGGATGACAATTTAGATCTGTTGCAGGACAGTTTGGAAGAAGGTAATTTTATTAGTACCCAAGATGTTTTTGGCATCGAAGCCCCAACAACAAATCCTTACAACTCTCCTAGTTCATACTATGAGTTGTTGACTCAGTTTAATTCCTATCCAGCCATAACGTTGGTGGGACTTGATGAGGTGAAAGAATTTCCTGGTCATTTTTCTTTGCTTCTATATGACGCTAAAAGAAACTCTTCTTTTCAAATAACTTTTACTCATTTGGCTGAGGTGATATCTGAAATAATCAGCATAGTTGGAGGAGCCTTGCTTCCAGGAGGTTCGGTAAACATCACCGCACCTATGCTTACAAATACGCAGATACAAAACTTTTTTTCTACCGAAAATAGCGCTGATCTCAATGCTGACGGCTCTGTTTCTACAGCTGACTTGATCGAATTTCTGACGGCATTCGGTCAAGATGTTGGTGGCGCAACTCCAAGCATTGAGGCTAACACGGCGTTTTCATACCACAATGGTTTCATATCAAGCTCTTCTGATGTTGAAAATATAATTGAGCTTGATTCTCCTTATTACCCAGCAACTTCTTTACCAGATATAACGTCTAATTCAACTACGTTTGATTCCTCATACGGAAGTATAAACTTTATAGGCAGTCCAATCGTTCCAATAGGCGATACGGGCACTTATCAAGGGAGTAACTTTTTTACATCTGCTCTTATTGCCCAGAACCTTTTTGATAATGGAAACAATGAGGCATTGGAAGTTTTTTGGAGGCTTCATACATATATAACACAGGTGGAGCTTAATCCTGGTGTAGGAACACCCTTCGGCGCTCACGAGTCTCCCGCCTTATTTGTGTTTGGTGAAGATAATCAACCCCAGTCTCTTCTAGGCTCTACGCCTATGCCAGAAGGAAATACCTACTGCTTTCCTGGGTTTGTGTTTGACCAACTATCTGATACTGATTATTTTAATCAAAGTGATTTTGTTTACTCTAATATGTTCTCATCGGGAGAAAATTTATATGTCAACTCAGGTCCTTTATTTACTTATGGGGGTATAGTTTTTGAAAACGTTCCACAGGGAGGAGTAGGAGAGAATCCGCCACCATGGGCCAGCTCTAACATCCTTTCAAGAAATTTTGTAAGACTCGGAGACAGGAGCACTACCACCTCCAGTCTTTTGAGTGCGAACGCTAGATTCGAGGTAACCGTTCAGGGTTATGTTTGTTGTGGCGACGGTCAGTTACCTATAATTCCTATATTCTTAAGAATGTCTGGGTTGTCAAATGCTCAAAACAATCTAGACCCTCTTGTTCCATCCTTTTCAGATGTAGTTTATCTATTGGGCCACGTAGACATGTCTTCTAATGTGCAGTACGATCAAGAAAATGACGAGAGGTATAAGACTTTTTCTTTTGTAAGAGATTTTAACGACTATGTGTATCCAACTACATTTGGTGATGCAGATTTTGCCTTAAATGTGGCAAACACAATGCCATCTCAGATAAACGCCAGTTCTGTGACGCATTTTAATTTTTTCTCGTTTCAAACAGTAGACTTTGCAAAATCTGTGTTTATAACTGCCGCAAGGTTTAACTACAAGAACTCTAGAAGCGCAACACTAATTCAATGATTTACAAGGTTTACGATAGCGCTGAGGGAGTTGTATTTGAAGACAGACTGTCAAGAAAAAGAAACTACGATCTGTTTGATCTTTCTGTGACAGTTGTTCAGGGTAACTTTTTGAAAATAATTCAATTATCTACTTCTGAGACAATATTTAACAAACTGTTATTTTCAAGCATAGTCAATAAGGCGGGTGTCTCTGTTGGCGACACTGCACAGCAAGTAAAGGACTACATAGACTCAGTTGTTTTAGGTCAAAAAACCAAATCATTTAATCTTTCTGAATACCTCACAAACACGAGTTTTTCTGGAAATGTTGCCCACATGCAGTTCCCTGTATCTCCATACGGGACTATATCTAATAATCTTACATCAGAGTCGGTAACCATAGGAAATGCCTCTGACTCCGTTCGTGGTTCAAACAACAGCTTGGAGCTTAGAAACTTGTCTACCAATGCTCAGGTGAAGTACAAGATATCTTTATTGGTCACTGTGGATCAAAATGCTACGATATCTGTAAATAGTGACAGTGGTCAGTTTGCTATAGATTCAGAGGTAGCTAACGGCACATCTCAGCTAGTTGAACTTCAGGGTACCTCTTCGGTGACCAATCAATCTGATTGGACAATGCACTTATCCATGGCCACGTCTGGGTCTGGAACTTATAGGGTTTCTTCGATAGAAATTACTATAACGAAGTAATGTTATATTTGCATCATGGCTAAAGTAAAGAGAAAGTCCGTGATGCCTAAGATGAAGATGGGTGTTCACAAGAGCAGATCTGGTGGACTCACAGCTAAGGGTGTTGCTGCGTATCGCAGGGCAAATCCTGGCAGCAAACTTAAGACAGCCGTCACGGAATCAAAGCCTACTGGAAAGAGAAAAGCAAGACGTAAATCCTTTTGCTCGCGTATGTGCGGCATGAAGAAAAGGCTTACCAGTGCTAAAACTGCCCGTAACCCAGACTCAAGAATCAACAAAGCTCTGCGTAAGTGGAAATGTCGCTGCTAAAAAAATAAATTATGCCAAACGGAAAAGGTACATACGGAAATCAGGTGGGAAGACCACCCAAAGCCCATAAGGGCATGAAGGTCGTTAAAAACAAAAATCCTAATGTAAAGGGTGTTTCAACAGATGGTCTAACAAAAAGACAGGCCAATACCTTAAAAAAACACTCAGAGCATCACACCTCAAAGCACATTAAGGCTATGGTAAAAGCTATGCTCAAGGGCTCTAGTTT
>CETN01078542.1_pt1 | contig 13057 bp, 1 predicted proteins | sample 531301 | NCBI WGS metagenome assembly CETN01 (sample SAMEA2622656, study PRJEB7988) | marine metagenome | isolation source: saline water (ENVO:00002010), including
TCAGTACTGATGGTCAAGTCATCAACGAAGAAGGGCATTACATAGATAAAGACGGACAAAGAGTTGACGTGGACGGTCTTCCACTTGACGAAGATGGAAATTATATTCTGGTTGATTACGAGAACGATTTAGCACCGGCCAAAAAAACCACCAGAAAGCGTTCAACAGCCAAGAAAACGGAATCAAAACGAACAGTAACAACGGAAAGCTAGTGGATAGTGTAGTCAACGGCTAGAGAGATATTATGTCTAAATTTGTACTGACTGCACAACTCAGACTACAAGCACCAACTAATACCCGACAAGTTCTCAACCAAATGCGTGGAGAGCTTAAGGGTCTTTCTGTGCCTGTAGAAGTTCAAGGCGCTGCACAGGCCCAAAAGCAAATCAAGAAAGTTACTGCGGAGACTAATAAAGCTCGCGGCGCTGCTGATGCTATGGGTAAAAGCTTTGGCCTTGCTTTAAAGCGATTTGCTGCTTTTACTATTGCTAGTAGAGCAGTTAGTTTATTTACCAATTCTCTTGCTAATGCTGTTGATGAATCTATATCTTTTCAACGAGAGGTTGTTAAAATCTCTCAGGTTACTGGAAAGACCACAAAGCAGCTACAGGGTTTAGTCAATGAGATAACCAATCTTTCTACGACTTTGGGTGTTTCTAGCAAAGAGTTGTTGGGCACAGCTAGAATTTTGTCTCAAGCTGGTTTGACTGCCCAGCAGACCAAAGTGGCTCTAGAGGCATTAGCCAAGACCACCTTAGCCGCTACGTTTGAAGATATCAACAAGACTGCGGAGGGTGCGGTTGCTATCCTCTCTCAGTTTGGTCAAGGAGTTGGAGCCTTAGAGCGACAACTTGGATCTATCAATGCGGTAGCTGGTCAGTTCGCTGTTGAGTCTGGAGACCTTATCGGTGCTATTCGTAGAACTGGTGGTGTCTTTAAATCTGCTGGTGGTAGCTTAGAAGAGTTTTTAGGTCTCTTCACATCTATTCGTGCTACTACTCGTGAAAGTTCTGAGTCTATCGCGACCGGTTTGCGTACTATTCTTACACGTATTCAACGACCTAAAACTATTCAGTTTCTACAAGAGTTGGGTGTTCAACTTACTGATATTAATGGTAAGTTTATTGGACCGTTCAAAGCTGTTCAACAGTTAAACAAAGCTTTTGGCGATCTACCCCAAGGTGATCTTAGGTTTGTGCAAATAGCTGAAGAGCTTGGTGGATTCCGACAAATCGGTAAAGTTATACCTCTTTTGCAACAGTTTGAAGTTGCTGAGAAAGCACGACAAGCCGCCATTGCCGGGGGGACATCGCTAGATAAAGATTCAGCTACAGCACAACAAGCTTTAGCCACTCAAATTCAAAAGACCAAAGAAGAATTCTTTGCTTTGATCAGAGGCATTACTGAAACGGCATCGTTCCAAGCGATGACAAAGACTGTTTTAAACTTAGCCAGTGCGTTTATCAGTGTCGCAGATGCACTCAAACCTGTTCTACCTCTTCTTGGGGCTTTTGCCGCTGTTAAACTTACAAGAGGCTTAGGATCGTTTGCTGCCGGTATTGGCTCAGGACTTGGTAGACAACGCCGACAAGCCGGTGGTATGATTCACGGTTTCAATCGTGGAGGCTTTGTACCGGGAACAGGAAACCGAGATACTGTGCCCGCCATGCTTACTCCGGGCGAGTTTGTTATCCGCAAAAGCAGTGTAAATAAAATTGGCGCTGATAGACTTGCGGGAATGAACAAGTATGCCTCTGGGGGTATCGCCAAAACAAATAAAAGAATAGGAATTGTTTACAAGAATACTGGAAGTGACTCTAACCCAGCAGATTTAAATAATATTCAAGCAGGTATTAGTGTAATACCTAAATCAAAACAAGGCAAATTAATAGAAGCTGGTATTTCTACTCTACAATTAAATAATGTAGAGTCTTCTCAATTTAAAACAAATGAGACTGCCAGCAAAGCTTTTGACGATATAAGATCTAGCATAACAGATAAAGTAGCTACTTTAAATAGAAGCGCTGGTCAATTAAGAACTGGGGCTGGCTCACCCGCACCCATTAGTAGTGATTCTATAACTAAAACTTTAGATCTTTCTTTAGGTAGATTATTTGAAGACTATGTTGGTAATATATTAGGCATAGGAACTCCCGGTAATAGAAACTTTGACTTAGATAAACAATCTGAAATTGCTGCTCTTAATCAGCGTAAACTAACATCTGGAAGAATTGGTGCAGACATTGCTGACATCAAATTAAATGATGGGGCTGCTGCTAGAAAAACATTATTCAAAAAAGCTTTTAATGAAGGATTTTTTGATGCAAGTATCAACGCTCAGAAGGGCAAGAAAAGGAAAAAGAGATTCTTCGGTGGTCTTATACAAAAGTTTGTTACTGGTGGTTTAGTAGAACTCAAACGTGCGGGTGCTGCCATACTTGACCCTGATGAAAACTTCTCACCCTTTAAGTATGACATTGGCACAGATGACGTAAAGAAAACATTTAATGAATTTAAGAGCCTACCAAGAAATAAAGATCCAGTCAGTAAATTCTACAAAAAGACTAGCTTTACTGTAGACCGAAAAGGTTTAAATAAAGAAACATCTAACAGATTTAAGGTCGCTCTAGAGGACGGTCTTGTTGATGGTGTTAACTCAGCCGCTAGTTCTTTAGGCTCTGATTTAGGGTTTGGGGGTACTAAACTAGAAGGTGGAGCTAAAGAAAACTTCTTGAACTCTGTTAGAACAGGTCTTTACGGAGACTTGTTTGAAAACCTATTAATGACTGGCGCTAAAGGTAGTGCGTTTGTAGGTTCTCCTAATAGACCGTTTGATTTTCCAGATGGTCTTAATTCTAAACTGTCTGATAACTTCTCCGGTCTTCCTTCTAAGTTTATTGATGCAAAGGCTAGCGAGGCCGCTGCTAGTCAAGCCAACATGAAGACTAAAGTGTTGGGGCAAATTAAACAAGAGCTTATTCAAGATGGTATTCTTGCCGCTGACTATCCCGGCAAAAAGGGCGTAGAAGAACAGAAGAATAAAAGAGCCGCTAGAACTGCTAGAGAGGCAGCAGACAAAAAAGCAAGAGGTATTGGATTCCCAGCTAGGAGAAAAGCTTCTGGTGGTGGGATTAGCGGTAAAGATACTGTACCTGCATTACTTACTCCCGGTGAGTTTGTAATAAATAAGAAGTCTGCACAAAGTATTGGATATGCTAATCTTAGCAGGATGAACACCAAAGGGGTTGTAGGCTTTAATAAAGGCGGATCTGTTGGTTTAGGTGTTCAAAAATTCAGGAATGGCGGTGGTGTTGGTGGAATTGCTGACATCGGCCTCGCTGTTGGCGCTTTAAGCTCAACATTCTCTAGTTTTATTGACAAGAGTGATAAAGCTAGTGATGCTCAATTTGCAACCGCTGTTGCTGCTGAAAGATTATCTAAAGCACTTTTACAAGGTATTATATTATTTAAAATTATCGGTGGTGCTAGAAAAGCAATTACTGATTGGGAAAAGGGAGTTAAGAAAAGCAAACAAGCCACAGAAGAGAAAGCTGATACTGATAAAAAAGCCTCTGCTGAAGCGGCTAAAGCTTCCGAGGGCGCTGGTAAATCTTCTAAAGATGATAAACAACAAAAAGGCGATTCTAAAGCAGCTAAAGCAGCTAAAGAACAAGATAGAGTAAAACAGGCCAAGGTTAGAGCGGAAAAAACTGCGGAACAAAATAGACAAAAGCAAGCCGCTGTCAAAGAAACTGGCAAGAACCTTGATGAAGCAAATAATGTCAAAAAGAGACAAGAACAAGAAGTAAAGGCAAAAGAGCAAGATGTAAACAAACTTAAAAGCGAGAAAGCCAGTAGGCAAGATACTGCTAAACAGGCTACTAAAGAAACTATACAAGCGCAGTTTGCAGAGGACGAGGCTAAGAAAAAAGAACAAGCAGCAGCAGCAGATCTTAAAAATAAGCAACAAGGATTAGCAGAGGAAAAATCTAAGCGAGATTTTTTAGATGCAGAAAAAGCGAGCACTAAACAACAAATAACCAAAGAAGAACAGGAGAATGAAAAGGCTAAAAAGGCTGTTCAAGGAAGTCAAGCTCGTGAAAAAGAAGCTATTGCAAATATTAACAATAAGGAAAGACAAAATAAAGATATTGACGCGAAGCTAGCTGCAAATAGAAATAAACAACAAGCTTTAACAAAACGGGCAGAGCAAGACCCCTCTCAAATAGACGCAGCCAATAAGGGACAAACTAAACTTGCTAATGAAGAGAAAAAGCTTTTAGCACAAAGACAGAAAAATGATGCTTCTATAAAGAAAAATATAGGCAACCTTCAAAAACAAGAAAAGGTCACTGCTGAACTTGGTAAAGAATCTAAAAAATCTGCATCTAAACTCAAGCAAAGTCAAGATAAACTAAAAGGTCTTAACAGACTGCAAGGTGTTCAAGAACAGCAACTTGCTAAAGCAGCAAACGCTACTTCAAAAGCTTTTGAAGCTAACAAACGAGCGGTTAAAGCATCAAAAGATGCTTCCGTCGCCACAAATAAAAAAGCAGCAGCAGAGAAAAAAGCTGTTCAAGCTGTAAAGAATGTTAATGAGCCACTGAGAAAAGCTGAAGGTAAACTTGCTGCCGCTAGAACTAAATTACAATCCGCCTCTCAGAAAGCTAGAGGAGCAGAATTTAAGCATGAGCAAGCCAAGCGAAAATCCACAGGAGCAAGTAAGGCAGCAACAAATGCGGCCAGAAAAGCAATAAGTGTTCAACAGCAAAAGATTTCATCCGACAAAAAGGCTTTAGCTAGTAGCACTAAGCTGGGTAGAAAGTTTGTTTCACTTGCTGATTCTGCTAGAAAGGCGGCTGGAAGAAATGCTGTACTAGCGAATACATATAAAAAACAAGCTTCAGAAGCTTTTAAGGCTATGAAGGGGACTAACAAACTAAGAGCAAGCTTCAGTTTTCTAAAAGGTAGCGCGCGCAGTGCTGATGCTGTACTGAGCAAAGTAGCTAATCGGTCTTTGAAAAAGTTTGAGAGAAACCTTAGAAGTGTCGCTCGCGCTGCTGGTAGACTAAAAGGCTCCTTTGGTGCTGGCGGTAGAGGTAGAGCAGCGGTTGCTGGTGCTGGTAGACTAGCCACTGGTATTGGCGGTGTTGCAGCTATGGGAGCAATGCTGGGTCAGCAGATTTCTGGAGCTTTATCAGAAATAGCAAATAGACAAGCGGAACAAGCGATTGGTCGCGGTGACGTTAAAGGTGCTGCCGAGGCAGGAGGAGCAGCAGCGATAGCTGAAGAGCTTGGAAGAGCCTTTACGCTTTCTGGAGTATTTCAACTTCTTACGGACCCCGAAGGGTTTAAAAAAGCTGCAATACAGAATGTTCAAAACAGAAGGGCTACTGACGCTAGTGCCGCCGCCTCAGTTACACAAGAATCTGCCGCGAAGAAGTTTGAAGAGGGATCTATAAGCTTACAAGAGTTTTCAAAAACATCTTTGGCTGCATCAAGAGATGCAATAGCACAACTTAGAAGTAGGACTGGAAAAGGCACAGCGGCTGACGAAAAAACAAGACTGCAAGTAGAAAGTGAAGCTAAAAAGAATGAAACAGAAGTAATTGAACAATTAGCTAAGAGCGCAACTTCGTTTGAGGATCTAGATGCAAAACTAAAAGATTTTGCTGACGACGGTCTTGCACTTACAGCCAAAGAAGCCAAAAGGTTGGGTCGCCAATTCTTAAATGTGCAGCTAGCAGCAAAAGCTGTAGCAAAAGCTAATTTTGATAACGCTACAATTATGTCAGGATTTAATAGCGCTGGTGTGGCTGTTAATGGATTTTTAAATTCTCTACAAACAGGATCTTTATCATTAGAAAATAATATAGCGACATTTGAAGCTTCGCTGAAAAACTTTGGCATGGGAGAACAAGGCAAGGCAGCACTTGAAGCTGCCAGAGGTGATGTTCTTAGCTCAATAGGTGGTGGTCCAAATTCAGAGATGGGTTCTGCGGTTAATAGAACCTTTGACAGGGCTGCTGGTGTTCAAAGCTTCATGGCTAGTGTTCAGTCAAGGGTTGCAGGGGCGAACATAAGACAAAGTGACGCAAAGGTAGCTTCTTCAGATCTTACAGCGGCCTTATTGCAGGGAGTAACAGACGCAGACATAAGGTCTACAATAGAGGCTCAAGTTGCCGGATTAGGTGATATTCGCGGTAAAGATATATCTAGCTTGGTTACACAAATTCAAGAAGGCTTAGATCCGCTGGCGCAAGGAGCTTTAAACTCTGCTAAGGCATTGTTAGAACATCAGAAAACAATTGTTAGTCTAACACAAAGAAGAAGACAAGCAGAATTAGCTTATGTACAAGCACAACAAAACGCCATCAGTATACAGCTTGCTGCCGCCAAGAGATTTGAAGAATTTGGAGGAGCAAAATTAACTTCTGATCAGCAGATGCAAGCCGCTATCTCTAGTGTTAATTTACAACTTAAAGATGCTGGACTAACTGGACTAGGAACCGGTACTGCTACAGATGTGGCTAGTCAAAGAGCGCAAATCGCAGGAGCATTAAACAATCAAATTGCACAAAGACAATCTGGTGGATTTGGCGGTGCGGCTGGTATTGATCAAGACAGGATTAAAGAGCTTAACGGTAGTATTAATGGTCTTATCAAATTTACAAATCAAAGAATGGATCAAATCAAAACAGAAATTGCTTTGATTGATAAGAAAAATGCTGCTGAAAAAGCCTCTATGGAAAGCTTACTTGCGGGTGATATCGCTGGCTTCTTAGACCAACAAGCTGCCGCTGGAGCAGCCGCAGCATTAAGGTCTGGCAATGCTGATCTAGCTAGACTGTTTGGCGGTGACGCTCAACTAGCTGCTATAAAGAGCATATCAGAAACAGAAGATCCCTCCGTTGCAAACAAAGCAGCGTCAATAGCTTTAGGTCAATTGGGAATCACAGATCCAAACGCTGCTGGCATTTTAACTGGTACAGACCCAGAGAAAAGAGCGTTGCAAGAACAAGGACAGTCTCTTGCTCGCGAACAAGCTCAACTAGCTCAATTACAAGCTGAGTCTGCTAAGATGGAAGTCGCTAGCGCAGAAATGAACATAGCAACAGCAACATTAAAGTTTGAAGGCGAGATGACTCGTCAAGCTAGAGAGACTGAGATAGCACAAAGACAAGGAGCGGGAGCAGGACTTGGCGCTACACCTTTAGCTCGTGGAGGTGTTGTGTATGCAAATAGAGGAATATTTGTGCCTCGTGGAACAGATACAGTTCCAGCAATGTTGACACCGGGAGAATTTGTAGTAAATAGACAAGCTGTTCAACGTGGCAATAATTTACAAATATTAAGAGCTATGAACAGTACTAGCGGTCCTACTGGTCAAGCAGCAGCCATGTCTAACGGTGGACGTGTTGGATACTACGCACTGGGAGATATCGTACAAAGCTTTGGCAACATAGTAGGAAATCTTGCTCCTTCTATCTCAGAGGCAGCATCTGTATTTTCACCATTCGTAGCAGCAGTTGAAAAACTATCAAACATTGAAATAGGAGTATCTTCTAAACCAGTAGACGTAACAGTTACACTGAACGGCGCTAATATATTAAATGTTATAGACGAAAAAATATCTAATGAGGTTCTAAATGCAGTCGCTAGAGAGATACCAAAATATAGTCAAAATACTGCGGGAACAACAACAAAGAGCAACGCGATAATGAAAACTTAGGACTAAAAGGAAATGACACAAAGATACACTAAAAGTCTAGAATGCACTTGCGTTAGAAAGGTGGATACTACCGTCACCGGCGTGGGTGGTATAAAAGCACATCTTGGTTGCAAGGCCAATCTTAAAACTACCGTGACGGCTGTAGCAAAACTTCAGTCACGTAGAACATATTGTTATCCCGTATTTAAAGCTGCAATCGCCAGAAGAGAAGGTTTTGCACTCAACGTTGATACCAACGATAGATATAGAGCAGACATTGTAACATCTGGATTCTTTCCTGTTAGCGGTGCTTTTTACAACGAGCTTCCGCAAAAGGGAGATAAAGTAACACTGTTTGATTTTTATGGTCATCCTCAAACGTATGACATTCAAAACTACTCTCCCGTAGACCTGAACCAAGGCGTTTACAAATTTATTATAGATTATAGCAATTCTTATGACAAAGATCCTTCTGGAGTTTGTGGTAGCGAGCTTTACATAAATATTGCTAGAGCACGCGAGTCCGAAACTAATATATTTACATGTTCTGGTGAGTTCTGCATTGATAGAGTAAGAGACCCTCACCCCATTTGGGTAATTGGCACTAGTGGTAGTATTGTAGCCGTAGGTGATATTAGCAGCAAGCTGTCTGGTAAGATTGTCACCAGTGTATCAATGTCTGGTGTCGGCTTAATAAATAACTCTGGTATGACAGCGCAGTATAGCGTGACACAAGAAGTTGCTAATACTGGCTCACTTGTAAATACTTACACAGATAAATTTAGAGGATCATTTAGCGATTACACATGTTTAGAAATTTTATATCCTAGCGGTGACAAGCAGCATGACCCATCGTTTGGTGGCTTTATTACTGCTTCTGGCAGCACTAGCGGGCTGTATGATCAAATAGACGAGGGCGTGTTTATAGGTGATTACGATAAGCAGTTTGGAATTAGCACCAGACTTGCAGATGATGATACAACCTATATCACTCCAAGCGCCTACAAGACCGAAGGTGAATATCAATACAAAGGTTTACTCAGTACGTTTAGACTCAGACCTGATGAATCTAGATTAAGGATTAGAGCGTCTGCACCCCTCGCTAACTATGAGTCTAGGATTGCACCTAGATATACTTTACACAATATCAAATTCCAAGACCCTTCCGGTAATTTACTTATACAGTATGAAGACATAGTTCTAAAGGGCGACACAGATTACACTAATCCTAAAACATTTAAGAATTATACTACTTATTCCTTAAAGCCTATAGAGAATATATTTGATAAGTATGACTGGGAACGTAGATACGTACCACACACAAATGAAATATATCACTACATATTAACGTTTGACGTAAAGGTAGAGGCCCTAGACGATCCATTTGATGTAGGTTACGATATAGGATTTGAAGAAAAACCAAGACTGTTTGTCAACGAGTATAGCAAAAATGACTACTTGGCTCTGGATGGAGCGCCTCTTTCAACACAAGATCAGTCGCTTATAAATCCAACTAAGAATATTAGGATATCTGCTGTTGAGATTTGTAATAGTGGACTAGACACTAATCTTGGGTCATCTGGACCAAGACCCGAAGACTATATTAATTTCTTCTTGCAAGTACCAGAAAAGGGTAGAAGGCTTGAGCGAAAGATACTGCCTTCATTTTTACCTTTAGCAGATGTAGACAACAGAGGTATATTCCCTGCTGTTAGTAGCATTTGGGATCATCAGCATATATTAATGGGTAAGCTAGGTGACAATTTAGATAAGTGTGGTGCTGACCAAATAATAAAAGCTCTGAGAACAGACAGCTATACTGACTACACAGACTTGAATACTACGGGTCCACACCTAGACTCTGGCAAATTAATCATGAAGTTCTCTCATGGACCTTCTATGGTTACTGAGGTCACACCGGGAGCATTTCACTGCGGGTTTGATCAGAATATGTGTCCCATTTGGTGGGAACCTAGCGGAGCGTTTAATACAGAAAACAAAAGAGAACTTGAAATTGATGATGGCTACTTTGAGATAGAATCAATCACGCTCAAGGTTTTGGCCAAGAAAGAAAACGCAGACTCTCGCGACTTTGTTCTAGACGTTGTTGGGTTCAGTGATGACGGATTGTTAAATGTAACTAGTGCCCAAAGTGGATTCTTACAAAATCCAGAAAGCGTACAGCTAAACGATCAAGTTATATACAGTGAAGGTACACACCCTGTTACTAGTGGTTTACTAAAACATGGTGATGATCTCGGTATATCAACAGAGAGTCTGTCTGAGAAAGATAAGTACCTAGAGACTAGTGGTAATCTGGGCGGTGATCACTATGAATTAACTAGATACCCTCTTGTTCAAAGTACTGAATTTAAAGAGTACGAAGTACCATTACAAATATACGATAATTATGTAGAGCTTGGCTTGCCCAGAAAGCATAACATAAGCTCTATGTTTGAACATTTATACTTAGATATTTATCCAATACCAAGTGGTGCAGCAATAGCCAGCGCCTATCTTTTGGTTAGATACAAACCACAGAACGCTTTGAAGCTGATGACTCAGGGTGGAGAATGCATCAGAGCAATTCAAGATGGTAGATCAGAAGGGGCGATATTCCCAACCACAAGACAGGTTAATGATGACATACTTAATGCTGGTTCTGGTTACGGCCTGATATCAAAGATAGATAATATTCCACATGCTTATACAACTCCTTCTAGTATAAAAACAAACTATGCTAGAAGATGGAGAGGCATGAAGGGTGTGGTGCGTGGTCCATACGACCCAGACATGTTTGGTTTTGGATTTGAAAACCCACACGTAGATTTCCCATTCATGTCAGGGTTCTATGACTTTGACAACATTGATGGAACTAGATATGTTACATCTAGAGATCTGGGGAATGGGCTTGGAGGAGCTAGTGGCTTATTCAATACTGATATAGAAAAGTACAGAAATGTTGGTCTGAGGTTTGATCAGGGTAACATGTTTACGGATCAACTTCCCGGCTTTTCTCATAGTCACAAAACAAGCAACTGGACCGCACTATCTAATGGCGGTACTAATTTTGAAAGTGACCACCTTTACAACAAAATAGTAGACGCATTTAATAACGTTGTTAGAATTTCTGGTTACAGTCAAAACATAAACTTTGGCAACATAGACACAGGTAGTGGATTTTCTATCTTCTCTAGATTTACGCCCGATGCAAATATAACTGGCGTGGATTACAACCTGTTTAACTCAGGTGTGATTTTCTCTAAGTGGACTGATGCAAACGATTTAGATTTTGCTCTTGGTTATGATGACGGGTTCCTGTGTGGCTATGCTAAAGACTTTGAAGGTAATATTATAACTGTTAAAGATACAGTTAAATATAGTGGTTACATGTTCCCACTTTCTGTGTTACTTACATATAATGATCATAATAGCAGTGGGCTAAAATTATATACGGACAACGAACTTAATTCTGATAATTGGAATACTCTTAGGGCTAGTTCGGTAGCATTCCGAAAAAATCATACAGACGCAGACTTGGTGGTTGGTCACTGCCAAGGATCTGGTGTTGGTATGAATATGTTACTTTCTGAATTTGGCATCTCTACATATGGATCTGGAGTTGACACACTACTTGGCTCTGGAACTAACCTTGTAGAATCAAATGCAGACTTGACGTATAAGCAAGTTACAGCACAGTCTTTCTTAGAGGGACATAGAGCTAAATTCTTCCAGCCAGAAGAGTCGTATACTAATGATAGTTACAAATTACCAAGCTATGTAGACGAAAACCCATTTGTTGACTGGAGCTTGGGAGATTTCAACTTCCCAGCATTTACACCAGCGTTTTCTTCGCTGGGTAGCGCAATCGGTAAAAGAACAAATAGGGATTTGATTAGCTTCCACCTCAAGAGCAGTGGTACTCCTTATGTTAATCAAAACGGTGTATCTCTTGATAATTGGCCTTCTACCGTAAGTAGCGGTGTTTGCTATCACACCCAGATTGAAAACGACTTCTTAAGGTTTAATCTTAGCGATGCAGCCGACAACTTCTATGCTATACCAAAAAGAATCACTAAAGACCTACCTCGTGGTTACGTTTTTGGAGAAGAGGCATTAGTTGTAGAAACTATCTTAGACCATAAAATATCTGGAGACATTGTTTGGGATGGCTGCTCAGATGAACATCATGGACCAGACCCTGATCGTCATGGCCCAAAACTTATCGTTAGTTTGTACACCAAGCGTCAAGAGCCATACTGGATTCCAGATGAGCCTAACTGGGGATTAGTAAATAGAGACATTCACTATCTTGCTGCACGTAGTGGTATGATAATGACAAAGAGTAAGTTTACATACGACAATTTCTTTGACACCTCTGAAGCATGGTCCCTGTTCCCAGATGAGCCTAGACTTACAGAGTTTACTGAAAAGTATTACTCGCAAGATATTGATGATATGTTCTTGCAGTATGACTTGGTTTATCCATCTGGTGGTGCGTTTGAGTCAGATATTCATGTTCATACATCTCACGTTAGATTAGATGATGCATTTGTTCAATGCACAGATAACTCAGGCGTTATGAACCTGATGTCTAGTGGTGGTAATGTTGTAGACAGCGGTTTTAACCTCTTTGCTCATTGTGAGTGGATGCCTATAAGTGGTCAAACGTTAAACTTAAATGTTGGAGTACCTCAAACACATTCTGTTCAAGTTCCTTCTGGGATGCCACTGTTTGCTTCAGGTTCATTTAGAGAGCACCAATCTCTTAATCTAAACATTCTCTCTACTGCTACAATAAATTCTGGCGTAAACTTATATACATCTGGAGAATTTAGAGAATTAGTTGGGCCTAGTGGTGATTCTTTAAATCTTGCTATTAGAGGTCATGGTGAGAGCACTGAGCAAATGCCACTTGTGGTCAGAAACTCTGATCTGTCTTACATTCCAAGCGGCGGAATGTTGCCACTATTTACATACGCTACTGATCCCGGAAAAACTGGAATCCGGGATTACATGCCTCTGTATATAACTAATAATCAGCGTGTTGACAGAGACGGACCTCCTGCGCTCGGCGTAAGTAATTTCCCTCTATTCATTTATGCTTCAAATCAATTAATAGATACAAAGTTTGATCAAAGAATGCCACTTGTTATTTATAATGATAACAGGCATCTATCTGGCATTTTACCTCTTGTTGCTTTTGCTGCTGATCGTACAACTAATCAAATTTCATCTACTGCGGATGGAACAAATAATTTTGGTGATCAACAACTTGGAATGAACCTTTACATTCCAAACTATGGCGGTGTCGGATCTCCATACTTTAATTGGTTTAATTTAAAT
>CETN01007461.1_pt1 | contig 12941 bp, 7 predicted proteins | sample 531301 | NCBI WGS metagenome assembly CETN01 (sample SAMEA2622656, study PRJEB7988) | marine metagenome | isolation source: saline water (ENVO:00002010), including
CATAGTTGGGTTCTAACTCTTTAAATATTTGATCAGCATTGCTAAATCTATTTAATTCGTTTAACCCAGTTTTTGAATTATATAATCCAGAAAATATTAAACCTGTTTTTCTGTTTTCTTCAGCATATCTAGGTTCAGGCGATGAAGCTCTAATACCTTTTGCTATTTCTACAGTATTAAATTTATCAAATATTTTTCTTGATTCTAAATATACTTCTTTTGTTGTATCTTCTGCTGTAGCAATACAATTTGCAAACTCTATAGTATTTGTTTCTCCATGTTCAGTAATATTACCATCGTCATCTCTAACTTCGTAAGTTCTATTACCCTCAAAGTATAAATCTAAATTAGAATCAGATATAGGTTCTGTTTCAAAATTTATTTCTTTTATTTCGTTTGAAGCTACGTTACCATCAGCATCAAAAGGTGTTTGTCCTGCTATCAGTCCTGTACCAGAAGCAAGTATGGTTGCTGAAGTTGAAAACTTTCTAGGAACTTTAACAAAGAAAGAACCTTTTAATTTATTTTTACCGTCTTCAGATAATCCTAATTTAGCTATTTTACAATCTACAGTAGGATCACCTCCGCTTCCACCACCCATATTAATACCGGCTTTACTAAGTCCTACACCGGTAGAAATATTACCATCATCATCTAATCTACTTCCTAAAGTAAATTTAAATGCATTTCTATGTGTTCTGCCTCCATCATTTCCTTCACCTGATGTAGAAAATTTCATAAATTCAATAGTGTTAATAAGCACATAATCTGTTGTATGTGTAGTAACATTTGGTTCTCTATTTTGAAATTTTAAAGCAAGTCTATCTCCAAATCCACTAACATCAATTGTTTGTGATGATGTAGGATCAGTTCCTAAAGCTTGATCAAATTGAATAGCACTTGAATCTTGTGATAAAAAATATTGATTTAAAGAAGAAATTATACCTCTCCACACATTAGTAAAGTTTTCATCATCAAGAATAACTGTTTGTTGATTTACGGTTGTATTTTGTCTTGTAACACCAGAATTACCTTGAGTAGCAGATAAACTTCTAACACAAGCAGCATTTTCTGGAATAGTAACAAAATTATTTATACTTCTTTCTGTAATTTGTGCTTTAACAACGTCGGGCCCTTCGTTTTCAATAGCTAATACAGGATGTCTTGATTCTCCTGCAAATATATTTTCAATAGCAGCACCATTCACTTGTCTTTCAAAAGTATGTCTTCTAGGTATTAATACAGTATCTTCGGTTATTTTATTTCTATCAGTAGAATTAAATTGTATATATACATTATCAGAGTTATCATCATCTCTACCTCCATCATTATATATATTAAATCCAGATAAATTAAAATGTTCACCCGATACGTCTTTTACATAATATCTATAAAACTTAGCCCAGTCAGGCGGATCACTAGTTATTTTAGCCGTTAAAGTTGGCCTAAACCTTTGTGTAAAAGGTGTTTTTATACTAGATCCTTCAGCAGCGTTTTCTGGCGCTTTTTGGGTTAGCATACCCCCTATTCTACCAAATCTATCCATATAAGCAACACCTACTTCGTAAGTTCTATTACCTTTTAAAGATGGACCATTTAAAGGATCTGCAAATACAGCTTGGCCAAGTTCAATTTTTAAATTATCATTTTGATCAAATTTAGTAATATAATTAGCATATATAACTCTATTAGCTGTAACTTCTTGTGCTTTTGCACTTCTTGGTACTTGATCAAATTGTCTTTGTAATTCACTATCTGGAAGAGATGCACCAAACCCTCTTTCTTTTAATTGAACTTCTAAAGTTGTACCATCTCCTCTTTCATCTTCAGGTATTTCTATAGTTTTTAAAACATAAATGGTGCTTGAAATAGATTCTGTATATAATATATCTACAGCAACTACATCGGGACCACCTTTATCTATGTTTTGTAAAGTTATTTGTTCTAATTTATTTGCTACAGCTGTGTTATGTCCTCTTCTAAAAAAATCCTCTATATCTGGATCTTTTGGAATAAAAGCAACTTTACTAAAAGGAGCATAAGGAGAATACTGTCCATCATTATAACGCCATCTGTAACTAAAATACGGAAAAATTTTTTCAAATGGTAATTTTTCTGCCATATTATTTTATATATTAAGGAAATGAAAATCTAAAACCAGTGCCTGTAGGCCCTGCTTGGCTTACTTCTACTTCTTTACCGGCAATACCTCCGTCGGGATGATTAACTTTTATTGTACCACCTAAACTTTTTTTAGCAAAGAAACCAATATTTTGATTAACTTCAAATTCAACTCTAAAAGTTCCTTTTCCTATTGTATGTATTTTTCTTTTACCTACTATAACTTGTGGATTTAAAAAATTATAAGCAGGGAATACTATATCCTTTTCTGTAATTTTTGCACTCTTAGGAGATACATTAACTGTAAAAGAAGGATTTACATATTTTTTTTGTGAAACCAAGCCTACAAAATTTCTAGTAATAACTGGAACTTTACCATTAGATTCTAATACTATTCTAGTTGGGGATACAGTTATTTTTTTAATTCCTCCACTTCCTGGCGTAGTAAACTTTTTAAGAGCACTAAGGCCTTCACCCGCAGAACCAGCCATACCTGTAAGATCAGGTAAAGTGTTATCGTTTTTACAAGTAGCCATTACATGATATTCTGTACTAGGATCTAATCCAGTTAATGTCATAGTAATTTCACCTGGTCTTGCAGAAGAAACAAAAGTTTTAGCAGGATTTGCATTCCAAAGTTTTGCTTGATCGTATGGAGCACTGCCCATAGCAGATGTTTTAGCAAAATAAACTCCATGTTTAGTATGTGTTGAAATTCCAGAAATACCTCCTCCTGTCCACCTAATACGCACATCTGCTGTAGTTGCAGAAGTAGGTTTAGCATATACAATTTCATAAAAAGCTCTTTGCCCATTAGGATAAGTAACAGGTTGTTTAATAGTTAAAAAGCTATAACATCTTCTAGAGGCCCCTTCTCCATTTGCAAAAGGAGTATTAGTAATGTTAGCACCATTGTTTGCTGTAACAAAAAATTGATATCTTGTTTGTTCATCTAAACCTGAAACAACAGATGCAATTGCATTTTTTATACTTGCTAAATCATCATTATCTGCACTTACATTAATAACACCAGAAGTTGAATTAGGTGAGCTAGATACATGATTTTTAATATATGCTTGTGTTGTTGCTTCTGTAACTGAAGAATTTCCTCTATGCAAAGAACCACTAGGCCCACCAGGTATAGTGGATTCTTTCATATAATAAAACTTAGGTAACATTTCAACTAAAGATTTATTACCACCTCCATTATCTCCTTGTTTTGCACTAAGTGTAACACTGTTAAATCCTATATCAGTAGCTGGGTCTAAATGAGGTACAGGCAATCTAGTGCCATGCCCTGTTTGTACAGCTGTAGTCCCTTGCAATTGAACTTTAACAACTCCTTTTCCATAGTCACCCGTTTGGTTATCATCTTCTGCTAAATGTAAAGTGTTTCCGCCATCAGCTGATATTTTTACATAAGCTATATAATAAATAACATCTCCGTGTTGCCCTGTAAGTGTAACAGGTACAGAAAATTTAGGTGTAACCCCAGCTGTAGTCTGTTGAGCTAAAAATGCTTGTAACAAAGATATACTATTTGGTGTATTACCTGTAACAGTATTGCTTACCGCAACAACAGTATTACCAACACCTGAAGCTACCTGTTGAGCATCTGTTCCATAAACAAAACCCGCTTCAGTTAAGGTTGGAGTATTTGATACTTGTGGAAATATTTGGCCATTAAAAGTAACTCTAGGGTGACCTCCACTTATTTGATTACCTGTATAATTTAAAGTTTGAATATCCGGCGGTTCATTTATATTACCTAATTTAGGTGGCCCTATTGTCTTACCATATATTTCTTGATTATTAACTTTTACAAAAGGCATAGCATAATAATCTTTTCTTTCTAAAGGCAATTTTGCGCTAACGTTTGCTGTTCCTGCTGTTATAGGAAATCTAGTTGAATCAAATCCGTATTGAAAAGTAAAATCATTTGCTTGAACTTTACCGGTTGATGAATCTAAAACAATTTTATTATTTATATCTTTATTTTTTCCAGGAGTCATCCTAGCAAAATTATCGTTTTGTCTTTGAGCTCTATCTAATATTACCCCTTGTCTTCCTTGAGCACTGCCATTACCTAATTCAACACCCACGGGTTGGGATGTTAAATATAAGCCCATTTCAGTTGCTACAGGAGCATCATGAGAAACAGTTACATCTACTTCAATTTTACCTCCAGTAAATCTAATATCGGTTGCAGTTACACTTATAGTTGTATTTGAATCACCCGTACCAGCTTTAAATCTTCTAACAGCGCCAAATCCAGTATTTCTTTCATAACCTTCTCCATAAGTGCTTCTACCAAAAGCACATATAAATATATCTTCATCTTTTGTAATATTAAAACCAGATATTTCAGATGTAGATACCGCATATTCTTGTTCTGATTCTAAATATCCTCCATCCCAAAATTGTGAAACTCTATATATTTCAGAATCATTTGTTGCTTGATTCCACTCTATATTACCATTAACGCCTTGGTCCACTAATGTTGTAGTTGATGGAAATGTCAATTGAGTTATTTTTTTTACATCAAATTGTTTTTTAGAAAAATAAAAACCTCTCTCTAATCTACCCGTAGTTGTAATGTGCCAGTTTCCTTTAGGTATTCTAGCACGCATTGTAACGGATGTTCCAAGTTGATCCGGATCTTTATTTAAAGGGTTTGGTTTATGTTGAACAACTTTATTATTAGGATCCGTAGAACCAGATATAGGAAAAGATAAAATATTTCCAACTCTTTCTACAGTGTCCATACTTGTTGAAGCAAATGCTTGAGCAAATATTTTTTCGCCAAAAGTTATATCAACTGTTGCAACAAAATTATGGCCACTAGGATCGTCTTTTCCGTTTGGAAATTTATTATGTACTTGATTTTTATTTAAATAAAATAAAACATCAGAAGTTTTATTATTAAGCTGAGATGCATCTACTAATATATCGCCTTGTGAAAAAGAAACAGTATCAGTTGTTACGGTTTTATAAACCATAAAACCTTTATCTTGTATAGTAGCAGTTTGAGTACCAGATGTAATTGTGCCATAAAGAATAGCTTTACCATCAACACCTTTACCTTGTTGTAAATCACCGGGAGTGATAGACATTGTTCTAACAGCTAAATTAGGAGTAAATAATGCGTTTGAAGTATCATTAATTACAAATGTTTCTATATCATCTGTACCATCAATATTTGTTGCATATATTCTATTTGATACTGCATTTTGTGCATATGCAATATAATAATATCTTTTAGTTAAAATTAAACCAGATATTTTTTCTTCAAATTTTCCACCATTTAAATGAGATGGCTCATCAATTCCTCCAGCTAATAATTCTTGTAATGTAGGAGGTGTAATTGAATCTATTTGCTTATATACAAATCCTCTTTTAGTAAAAGGAAGAGTAGCGGCGGTAGATGAACCTCGTAGTACAACATCTGTACTTTGAGTAAAAGGTTGAAGAGTTTGTACATTAGGAGCAGATGCTATAGGGTTTATTACAGCAGTTGAAGTAGAAGTAGTAGTTGTTATAGCTGTTTGTGGATGAGGTCTAATAACCGTTATATCTCTTTCTTGAAAGTTTCTACCATATACAATAGTATTACCTGTAGAGTGATCTGCAGCTCTAAATATATTTAGGTCTATTTTCTTAGGTTCGTTAACACCATCTGTAAAAAACAACATGTCATCAACAATGTTTATTCCTGTAATTAAATTACTAGGATGAAACTTAAGTATATTACTTGCCATATTATAATTCTGTATAATCTATTATAGCTTCTGGAAATGCAACAGAGCTTCCATACGCATTAATTAAATTAAATTTTAATTCTGTTCCAGCTTCTATTATATCACCTTCTTTAAAATTTAATGGTAATAAATATTTATTTTCAACAGAGTTAATTTTAATATTTGTACTTGGTGTAAAAGTTTTTTCATTGTCTAATCCTGTAAAATATAGAGGATTAATTTTAGCTATAGCCATATTAATAATTGTAAGTTATAGTTACTGTATGTGTAACAGAAAAATTACCAGAACCGTTTAAAACGCTAGGATCAGCTTCTATCATTATACCTGGATTTGTGCCATATATAACCGGAGCTTGATCAAAAACATAAAAATCGTAATCAACTCCTGCTGTTTTACCTGGTATAGAAACTCCAACTTTTGTAGCATCAAAACCTGAAAAGCTACCAAAAAGGCCTGACCCTCCGGCTATTGCAGGAGCTACTGTTTGAAAAGGTATAATAGCTATTCCTTTATTACCAGCCTCCATAGGACCTATTTCTATATTTGAAAAAGATGTTCTACTAGGCCTTCCATTATTTCCTTGATTGTAAGAAAATACAGTTGCTCCAGTTCCTCCACTTGCTAAAAACGGAGTTGTACCTGTTCCTGTTGATGCAAAAGCAGGTTGTATTATTGATGTAAAAGTTGTAACTCCACTAGGATTACCAACTTTAATTTGTATTGTAGCATCAGTAAAGTTTTCTGCATTCCCACCTGTTCTTCCTGACATTGTTATTGTATACATACCAGCTGTTTGTGTTGCTAAAGGACCAGACTCATATGAACTAAATCGCACTGATCCAAAATGAGCTGAAAAGCTATTGTCGCTCATTGCTGCTGTAGGGTTAAATACAGCTGGCCCTGAAACTGAAGGGGCATTTAACTGTTGTTGCATAACAGTGGTACATTGATTATTACCTGGCGCTGCAGGAGGAGATATACAAAATGTAGAGTTTTGATCCATGAGAATTACCTGATCTGCATATAATCCTGTTGATTGTGTAAAACCAAAAACTGTATAATAAATTTTATTATCTGATTTTATAATAGGACCATATCCTGGGGTTGAAGCATCATTATTAGTTCCACTTCCTGAGACTCCTGTGTCAGGACCTATAACAGGATGAATATATAATCTATTTGCATATGGTCTATTTGCTGGTGGTGCAGATGCTACTGATGTAGTAAAATATTTTATACTACTTAATGTTGTTCCCACACTGTTTGTTGCGTAAGCTACTACAGCATAAGTTGTGTTTGCAGCTAAACCTGTAAGAGCTTTTGAAAAAGGTGATGTTATAGGTGTAACGGGACAGTTTGTACCTGAAGATTGTATTTGTGCTGCAGTTAATGCATTTGTAACTGTTGTGCCTGTTGAAGTTTGAGAAACTGTTATAGGTAATTTAGCATGCACTTGGTCTACTGTACCTAAATTTTTATTAAATGATATTGTATTAGGTTGAGGGCCCGCAATATCTTGATAATCAAACTGAGAAGATGTAATTGTTATACCATCTTTATCTTTTACTGTAAGGTCTGAAGCTGCTACCCCGGCAAAAGGATCACTCCAAGTAGGTGCACCAGAAGATAAATTTATTGATCTACCCGTTAAAGCTCTAATAACAAATTCATTTGTAAAATTAGTTACTGTAGAGCTACCTCCTGTGTTTGCAGTATAATAAAAACCAATTGCTGTAACGCCTGCACTGTCGTTTGTATACTCACCATTTAAAGTTACACTATTAGCTGTAATATCAGTACAATCTAATATATTTACAACAGGTGCTGCAATAGCTGCTTGAGTAGCACTAACCGTGCCCGTAACAAACTTACCTGTATTAGAATATCCTGCAGGTACAGTAACCTGTACTTGAATTCTTCTTATGGTATTAGTTGAAACAGAAGTATTAAAATCAGCAGTTAAAGAAAAAGGAGTGCCAAAAGTTGCAGAAACACCTATACTTCCATCTTTGGTAACAGAAGCTACAACAACTGCATCTGAAAAAGTAAATTTAGGTAATGTAACTTTTGTAGGGCTAGAAGCTACAAAATCAGAACTATCAATAATAATAGTTTTAACAGTATTGTCTTTTAAATTATGTTCAAAAATACCATCTGATTTATCTCCTGTAACAAAATAATATATTCTATTACCTTCAGGATGAGCATAGCTACCAATAACTTTTGCATTAGGATTTGAAGAAGAAGAAAGACCTGTAATATTTTGATTTGTAATTTCAATATTACCTTTCATATTTTCTATCACTCCAACGTTTGCATCTTCTGAAGTATCTACGCTAATATTTAAAGCGTCTCTATATGTGCCTGCAGGAATTATTCTATCATCTAAATCTCTTTCGAGCCTAGCTTGATTAAAACTTCTTTTGCTTTGTGCCATTTAATTTTAATGTTTAATCCACTTACTTTTACCTCTTAGTATTTGAGCAAGCTCTTCTAATTTATAATTACTTAATCTTATTTTAGTATTTCTTAACTTTGCAGTTGCTTCTTTTTTATATAAAGGTACTAATTGTGCGGTAGCTGGTCTAACTTTTGCTAAATTATATAACATGTATGCGTACGTTGCATCTTCTGCAAGTTTAGGCATAAATACTTTACTTAAATCAGCATTATCATCTAAACCATCGCTTATATAATCTAATACAATTAAGTCTTCGTTTCTATTTGCAAAAGAACCGTCAAAAAATATTAACCCCGCCTTATGATCTATAAAATAAGTTCCAGCAGCATTCATATCTTCAGGTACTCCACCATATCTTTTATTAAAATATGAAAAATTATCATTATTATAATTTGAATAATAATAATCTTGTGCAGATTGTAATGTGTTTGCCGTATTGCTAGCATCTTGAAAACGTGTTGCTAAAGTTGATTTAGCTACTGTAACTATTTTACCTTGCCCGTCAAATGTAATATTACTATTATTATCTTGTAATGGAGTTGTTGGATCTCCTGATCTTCTTTGTGGTAATAATACTTTTTTAACACCATCTGTTCCAACACAAGATATTTTAATATAATTTACATAATCTTGTGGTAATGGAAATTGTAATGAATCACCTAAATCTAGTTCCATACTTTTTTCAGAATGCAATACATCATAACTAAACTCTTGCATTGCTCTTTGAGCCCAGAAATCTAATTCATATCTTGGTATTTTAGGTAAAGCTTTATCTTCACCTATATAAGCAACTATAAAGTTATTAATTATATCTTCTAAACTAGTTCTACTATAATATCCTAATCCTTTAAAATCAGATGGTATATTACCGCTATCGCTTTGATGTTGTGCATAATACTGCTGACCAGTATATTCTTTTCTAGTTTCTGCCATTATCTTTCAGATTGAATTATTTGTTGTTCTTTTGCTGAAGCTACTTGTGTTATATCTGCAGCTCTTATAATAACTCCCGCGTAAGCAAGTATTTTAATAACTAATTCATGAAACTCAGATGGATGCAATTCAAAATTTTTATAATTACTATCTGATGTATTCGCAACAATTTGACCTGCTGCAGTACCACCAACCCAATTAGGGTCATTTGGTTTTCTTATATAATTAATTGTTATACTTGATATACCTGATGTAGGATTTACAACTAAACCATTTTCATGTAACACATATACCGGTGATGTAGTTGTTGGTTTTGCTAATGGTGACCTATTTAAAACATTTAATAATTTATTAGTTGTTTCTTGTATAGGTATATTTACAGAACTTAATACGTGAAATACACTACTAAGTCTGTAAAAATTACTTGGATAAGCATAATAACTAGCGGTTGTATTGCCTGCGGCATTTGTAAAGCTTGCTGAAGATATTGTTTCTTCATTTTCAAATAAAGCTATTTTTTCTTCTATGTTTTTTCTTATATCAGAATAATCAGAAGAGTTTGTTATAGCATAGTTTCTTGAAGAAAAGTAACCTTCAAATATTTCATTCTGTGCCTGCTTAGCTAAAGTATTAAACTCAGCTGGCGTTACATAACCTCTGTTTTCTTTATTTAGTATATTTAATACTGTTTTATAAACACTATCTGTAAGTACCATTATTTATTTATTAATTAGTTAGCTATGGCTAAGCGAATAACCATAGCCAGGTGTTTTACGAAAGCTTTTTTTGTATAGCTTTCATAACGTCTACTCCTTTATCTGTTTTAAGGAAGCGAGCAAACGCTGTATAAGGATGTTCATCAAATGGTACTTTCATTATTGTTTTACCATTTTTAGCCCATTTAAATACTGTATTATCATCAGTTAAATTTACTAAATGTGATTCTACAGCTCTATTTGCAAGATTTCTAAGTTTTATATCTTCGTCGTTAGCAACTTCAATAAATAACTCAGGATTATTTTTTGCAAATAAATAACAATCTCTTTTTATTTCTTTAGTAGACATATTAGTTACATCTGAACCAACTTCTGTTCTAAGTATAGCTTCTAAATGTTCTATTTCTAATTCTTGAACTAATCGTTGTGCTTCGATTTCTTGTTCAATTATATCAATATCATCTGTAGCTTCTTGAACCGCATCTAGTTCTTCCCATAAATGTTTATCAGGATGATATATAGATAAAAGTTGTTGTAGTAAAGGATTATTTCTTGGAACAACAAGCATTCCGTTTTCAAAAACTACATGTTGCAGTTGTGCATATTTGTCTTGTTCTTCTACAAATAAACTTTTTTGATTATTTGCATATCTAATTTCTCTATTAATACCTTTGTTTTCATCAAACCAAAGCATTTTAGAGCTTTTTATTTTATATGTTAAAGGAGACGCGCCTTTTAATTGATACGTTCTATCCTTTAGTTCCCATTTTTCCATAATATATAATTTAATAAAATAAATAAAGATTGAGGTGCCGATTAAGACACCTCATCTTTACGTTAAAAATAATTATTTTAATAAAACAAAGTTATTAGCACCTTGTGTTATTAAACATCTTTCAGATAAGAATGAAACTCGCATTTCATCTGTAGTAGTAGTATAAGCACCACCTACAGAGCCTGTAATCCAAGTTTTCATTTTTCTATCATCAGTTTCAGAAGCTCTATATCTTACGTGTAAGAAAGGTCTTTTAATATTTTGACCTAATTCTTGATCATAAACTGTAGAAGTTCCAGCAGGGATTATAACACCTTCAACATCGCCAAATTGACCTCTTGTTCCAAAGTCATTTAGATATTTCCAGTCAGTTTTATAGAAGTCATATCCACCTCTTCTAAATCCTGAGAATCCTAAGTTTAAAGCCATTTCTTCACTATTGTTAAATACACCATAAGAAGTACCGCCAGTACCATAAGAGTTTTTAGCAGCAAGGGCATCGTCAATAGCTAAAGATAATGTTTTATCAATATAAAGCATATTTTCTTCAATAGCTCCATTTTTATCAAATTGCTTTAATATATTATCAAAGCCGGTCATTGGAAGTCCAGAAGCTGATAAATCTCCAGAAAGATCTGTATAAACATTTCCTCTAGATGTTAATGCAGCAAATAAACCTTCAGTACCACCTGGAGATTCAGAAGCAGATAATGATGAAGCACTAGCTTTTTTAACAGCTTCTATCATAGACATTTCTAAGTAATCTTCAAATCTTTGACGAGTTTCGTGCTCAGATTGTAAATACCATAAATATCCTGAAGCTCCATTTTCAGAAGTAACTTCAATCCATCCTATTTGTGCAGTGTCAGAGCCGTTGATAGCATAGTTATCTTTTAATATCATAGGCTTATTGGTATAAGACTGATATACTGCATCAATTTCTCCTGTCATACCATCTGAACCTTTTGCAAATTCAGAACCATATACTAATACAGTAGCTTTAGAAAATCCAGATGCACCTGTAATTTGGCTCCAGTTAGCAGCTTCTAAACATTTAGCTGTAAATGTACCTTGAGTACTAGATGTATTTGCTCCAGCTACAGTTACAACACCTTTTAATACAGGTCCCGTATGTGCACCTGCGGCTGTAAGGCCTTGAGCCATAACAGTTTGACCTACTCTAATAGCAGGTACTTGTGCAGTACCAGCTGATGTACCGTCAGGTAACGCATCAAAAGTTACTGTAAATTGGTTGGTTGAAATAGCTACATTTTTATAAGCTATATGTAATCTACCTTGTTCTACCCATCTTATTTCATCAGAAGCTGAAGGCATCTCTGCAGATACTAATTTTAAGAAACCACCAATAGATCTGTTTCCATAAATTTCAGCTTGCTTTTCATAAACATCGGGTAAGAACTGGTTTGTAAAATCAAAATTGGTAATATAATTACCTTGGAACAATTGGCCTTTGCTAGGCGAAGGCGTCAAATGTTCTATTCCAGTTAGTGCCATTTTTTATAAATTTTTATTGTTTAAGTTTAACTCTAAGTTTTGAACTAGAATTACCTGAAACAACTCTAAATTTCTGACCAGATTTAGTTTCAATAAATCCTTCTTTTCTCGGTTCCATATTTATATTTTTAGCTTCTTTTGCATTTTGTTGTAAAGCATCGGCACGGCCCTGCTCATAAAAATGCTGAGCTATTTTATCTGCATTTTTTGCAGCAAATATAGCTTTATGGTAACCAGAAGCATTAATCATTTCACCTGTATTTTTATCTAAAAAGGTGTTTAAAAAATTATTTAAATCTGATTGATATTTTTTAGTTTCAGCAACATTGTTTACTTTATAACGGTATTTATTATCTCCAACTTGGAAATCAAAACCTTTAAAGGTATCGCTAAAAACATTATCTGTTTTTTTAAGAAATGTTTGAGTTAATTGTTTAGTTAATTCATTTGTTTTTTGAGATTCATTATAAAACGTTAAAGCTTTTTTATAATTTTCAGGTATACTTTGTTCCTTATTTAACTTAATATCGGCATAGTATTTATCCTTATTATTATCAAAAAAACTTTTAGCTTTAAATAATTCCTCTTTATATGCACGCTTTTTTGCGCGTATGTCTTTAGGATCATCTTCTTCTTCAGAATAAGAAAAATTATCTTCCAT
>CETN01015088.1_pt1 | contig 12902 bp, 19 predicted proteins | sample 531301 | NCBI WGS metagenome assembly CETN01 (sample SAMEA2622656, study PRJEB7988) | marine metagenome | isolation source: saline water (ENVO:00002010), including
GTTTATGAGCAAACTTTAAAATAGCATCGTTTTGTAAAGCGATATGCTTTGCCATATTATGTTCATCGACATAATAATCGTAATTAGGATAAGTAATATTAAACCCACCAGCCTGTAACCACCAGGCTAGAGCAGCTTCGTTGGGTCTATATATTAGAATAATGCCTGCCATGTTATATAAATTATTTATATCATCAAGTATTAAACTCCACTCATGACTTTTGTGTAGTTTTATACCTTTGTTAGAATAAGGCAGATCTAAATTTTTTGTGTCTAGTATTGCTGGGAACTCCATCCCTGTTCCAAAATAAGCACCAAGATGGTTTCCTTTGTTTGTATATGAGCGTTCAGGTGTCCTATCACTTGTGTCGAAGTTTCCGTCTTTTTCTATTTCTTGAGCTATCCCACTCCAACGACTACCTGGGACTCCTGTTAAAAATATTCTGTTCATACGAAAGCATAAATATCCTCTGATTGTTTAGAATACGGATAGTCAGATCTAACGTAATCAAATTTGAATCTACCTCCTGTAGATCCTTTTTTCCTATAATTTTCAATCATTAGTCCGTATTTGTGTGACAGATCGCGAGCATAATCCATTGTCCATGGAAAAAAATCTAGCATAGTTCCATCAGCATGAGGATTGCCTGGATTAACTTTCATACAAATGCGTGAACCAGGGGCATCATCTAAAAGATTAACCACTTTATCTAGTCTTTTTTCTACCCATTTTCTATCATAAAAATTAATTGAACCATAACAAATAATAAGATCAAATCTCTTATCAGTTTTAAAATCTATTATGTCTATTACCTCATCAGCGTCTTCATTAGCTATGTCTATACCTTTGAAGTATTGAGGTGACTTAGCATACTTTTTATATTGATTGAAGCCACACCCAACATCAAGTATAATAAAAGATTTTTTTATACATTCAACGATATGGGAATCTTCTTCAGTTTGTTGCCAGTGATATTTAAAATAATCAATCAATTATTTTTTTCTCCAACTCAACAATTAAATCATTTAAGTACCACTTAGCTTTTGCTAAATCTTCTCTCTGTTTTCTAAGATCGGTGTGTTTTAAATTGTATCTAGTAACATATTTAATAACATTTCCTTGTGAAAACCCCATATCATATGAATTAATATAATCAGTCGTTTCAATACCTTTATTATAGTGTGGCGGGTTATTTACCATATCGTGTATAATTGTTTTTGATCCTTTAATTAACTCTCTTTCAGTATCACCACTTTTTCTTCTGTATACTGTTTTTCCTTTATCAGGAGACTCATAAATATATTCATCATTCATTTTTTCTGTCCGCTTTTGTTTCTGTCTAAGTTTCCAAAGAATCCAGTCATAATACCTTTCTGGCTCTGGATCTGAGTCAGGTAATTCTATATGATCACCTGTACCTGTCATGTCTTGAGTGTGTTTATTCAACTTATTTTCTCTTTAATTGCATTTAGTAGCATACTTAAATTTTCTTTTTTATTAAGATTAGTTCCGTCTACTCTTATATTAAGAATATCTTCAAGTTCTCTTAACATAACCTTTACTGTTTGACTTTTATCTTCATCATTTATTTCAGGTTTTTCGTAAATTTTTAATTGTACTAACTTACTTATAACACTTCTATAACCTTTTGCAAAGTGCGAAGCTAATTCATAAACGTCTTTTATTCCTTCTTCAGTATACATTTTTATCAATTCAGCTTCTTGCTCGTCGTTCCACGCTTTAACGCTCATTATTTCTCCAATTCTAATTCAAGTTGTGTGTTCCAAATAAATCTTTTGGCAACTCGTTCTCCTGCAGCTTCCAATAAAGGCACTAATGAACTAACTTCATCAGCAGGCATTGAGTATCCTGACTTTGTTGGATACCATTGACCAGTGTCTCCATCCATAGCATATTCTCTAATATGCAGATATAACTGATCTCTAAATTCATTCACTGTAACTTTTACAGCATTTCCATTCGGTTTGTGGAACGCAGTTCCAAAATCAATGTTCAATAGTATTCTCTTTCAACCAAGTATTAGGTTTGACTATCATGTTCAGCGAGTATCTCGCCTCTGACCTGTCTAAGTTTTTAGCTCCGTGAGGAGTATCTGGATTGAATACTACTCCTTGTCCAGCCTCCAAACATATTTCATCTTTGCCAAAAATACAGATAAAGTTAGGGTTTTGATTTATCGCGATCCATATTCTTAAATGTTTTTCAGCGGGATCATACCAGTTTTCTTGATCAATGTGAACTGGTGTAATATCTTGAGGCTGTTGTTTTAAAATTCTAATTCTAGCTGTTGGGCATTGAAATTTGTTTATTGCACTGACAGTATTAGGTATGCTACCACAAATGTTTGTAAACCTATAACTCTCACATATATCAGGATAAACTTTAAACATATTATTTGGCATACCATCAGGACTCTTGATTGCACACGCAGTAATAGCATCTTTAAGGTCTCTATCATCATAATTATAATAAACTAATTTTTTACACTCATCTAATAAATTAGCATCAATTTTAAATTTTAAATACTTATAAGTGATACTCATTTAAATATTCCTTAAGTGTGTTTCCCTCTACAGGTTTGTCCAAATAATCCTTACCTAGAATCCAAATATTAGTATTTTTAGAATTTAATAACTTTAACCATTTATTATAACAATCTTTAACTCCTTGTAAACCTCTTACATATTGAGCATTGACTGTGTGAAAAGCGTTACTCCACCATATAACACTGTCAGGTTCATCTGTTATTTTATTTATTATTTTTTCTGGGTTTTCACAAATGTCCACATGAGTGAAAGAGTGTTTTAACTCTTTGTACATGAGCCAATGATCTTTTATACTTTTTTCTGAACCCCAAAATTTTATTTCTCTCTGCCACAATTCATCTCTAGTTAATGTCTCTGTTTCAACTCCTCCAGTTTCACTAAATTGATATTTTGCTAGCGCCCATTTAATGAAACTTGGGTAATCTTCCCCATTCCATTGAGTGAGTAATAATTTTTTAAAAGCTAAAGCGGGTTTACTATAATCATAGTAAACTACTTCAGTGTCATTAGTGAAACCAAAATGATGCAAGATCATATTTGGTTTAAAACTTGCAGCGACACTATATAATTTTTTGATTGGTTTATTCAGTTTTATATATTTTAAATCAAGATAATTTTCAGTATTCCATAAAAATACACAAGTTGGAGCGTATTCAACAATGTTTTGTATCCAGCTAAGTTGAGTAGCTAACTCTTCAGCACTTAGAGAAGGATAAATGTACTGTTTTGATTCTCTTATCTTAGGATGAAAATTATAAACTGTTAAATCATTTTCTAAACTAACGTTGATAAAGTTCCAACCATCAACTAAAGGAGTGCAAATAGTAGACTCTTCTGTAGGCATTAGTGATAGCGGAGTATAATCATCGTGTATATCTTTTGAGTGTCTTTTTGCTTTAATTACCATTTCTTCTTTTGTTGAGGACTTATCTCCAAAAACAGGTTTATCAAATTTTTTGTAATAATCTAGGTTAACTAACATACACTGTTTGTGTAACCCATAATATCCTGCGGCTCCTTTAGGATTATTTTTATTAGGTTTGTTTTTATCCATGATATGCCCAGTTACAAAAAAATTTTGTTTTTCAATCCATTTTTCTATGTGTCTAAAAAAAGCTGCCTCCTGAATGATATGACCTGTGGCTTGAACTATACAATACTTAACTCCATGTTTAAGAGCTTTATCTAATACTTCATTTACAGAATTAGCTGCTATTATTGGTCCAAAGTATTTAAATCGGGTGAAAAATTCAGTTAATTCTTTTAATCTCTCTGACTCAGACATATGTGATGAAAAACTGGTGTCATTGTAAATCCCAACAACATAGTTTTTATTTAATCCCATTTTTCTCATAACTACGTATTACTAACTCTTCATATTCTTTTGATTTTACTCCATGCACTATGATATGATATCTATCTTCATCACTATCATTTATATACGCATGGGTGTTTCCAACATCTAATAGCATGGCTTTACCAGGAGCAAAGGGAACATACCCCTTATGACCTTGCATTTTCATTTTACAACCTTTAGGGTGATTGAGAGCGATATTAATTGGAGATAAGTAATTTTCATCTGTGTCTTTATGAGGAGTTATAAAACCTTGAGGTTCTAGTAACATATATCGTACTCTAAAATATGATTTATAAGGAAAAACCTCAGTAAAAAACTTATGTGTAATAGGACACCTATCTACAATGTCTGTCCATCTATAAGGAGTTTCTTTATTATTTTTATAACCATATTGCTCAAAGTGATTAGTTTTTTCAGCGTCTATACCGTGAATACATAAACTTCTCCATCCTTTGTGCCTATAACCTCCTTGACCATCTTGATCTCTATGTTTTACAAATCTATCTTTTAAATTTATGGCTTCCTTGTGCATTTCTTCATATGGAAACTCAATGTCTAACTCTAACCAAGGTAATTTACTTTCTCTCATTATCCAATTAAAATTCATTAATAAACCTTTTCCCTTTTTGTATTTATTTTCCTTGGTTCACAGACTGCTTTATAATGTCGTGACATCGGTGTTTTACCTCCATCGTCCACTAAATTGGGAACTCCAACATTTTTATTTATTCTTTTAGCAAAATACATACAATCATCAATACTTCTAAAGTAACTTGTATCTAATTTTTGAGCTCCTAGATACGTAATTAACGCGAAAACTAATTCCATTGTTAATATTCAAATAGATTTTCATCTATTGCAAAACTTGTTCCACAACCACAACTTGCTTTGGCACTAGGATTATTGACAACTAACATTTTATTCATCATGTGATCTTGTAAATCCACCTCTGATCCAAATAAATACTTAATACTTTCATTATCAACTATAGCAGGGGGATTTATTGAAAATTGAATATCATCATCTGTTAATTTTGTATCAATATCTAATAAATAATTGAACCCAGAGCAACCTCCACCAGTGACTCCAAATCTAAAGTATTCACCAGGCTTAAGTGTATCAGTTATGTATATTTGAGCTTTAGGTGTTATAGTAGGTAACTTTCCTTTAAACTTTTCATCAATTGTTGGCGCAAATCCATGAAAATCCCTTAATATTTTATCATCAAGACTTTCAGTTTTAAGCTGATCATAGATAGATGGTTGAGGATTTGTTTCTATCTCTTCAAACCATTTATCTAGTTCTTGCATTTCCTTTTCTTTGTCCGACGTCATTTACAACTCCTTCATACATATCAACTACTGAATCCCAGGTATTTTTCATTGATATGTTATCTAACCTATCATATAAATCTTGTTTTTTATGGTGATGATAAATGTATTTTAGCACTTGCTCTAGGTGTTGTCCAGACGGTTCATTGACAAATGTATGAGTGCTCATCCTTGTCATAGCATCTCCTGCTTTCATAGCAAAAACCCCTGAATCAGAAATATTTACATTTTGCTGTGATGTGGGAATTTTTAACCCTATTTCATCAGGTACAAAATCATTAGTTGGGCCTCCTGTAGGTATCACAGGTAAACAACCACAAGCCATAGCCTCTTGAATGTGCATAGCGAAACCTTCAGCCCTATACGGGTGAACAACTACATTAGATAGTTTAAAAAGATTCGCCATGTCTTTTTCATTTAAATTATCATCAATATAAATAACTTCGGCGCTTTCAGTTTTATATTCCATTTTAACAACTTCATTAAGTATGTTATTTTTTCCATATATGTTAGGATTATCTTTTATAATGAGAGTGCATTTATCATATTTTTTAAAACACTTATGCCAAACATTAATTAGAATGTCTAAACCTTTTCTCCATTGTGAGTTTCCTACAAAAACAAAATTAAATCTATCTGGTTGAATACCAAACATTGGTTTAATATCGCTCTTATCTTTGTTAAAAATCGTAGGATTATAACCATTTGGCACAACAAATGCATTATTAGGATTCAATCCTCCATCTAAAAATACCTGTTTTACATAATTACTTGGAACAATTAAAGCATCTGCAAATGTTTCAAACTTATACTGCCACTCAAACGGAACTTTTGGGTATTCCCAAGGTTGGATATATATTACTTTAGTTTCTTCATTTACTGGCCAGTTCCAAATAGGTGGGTAAGTATGTCTAATCTGCACTTCTGGGATACTATCTCCTAGGTCTTTGGATTCTAACGCCTTTAATTCTTTTACTATTTCATTTGATAGTTTATACTGCGGATCAAATTTATCCATCGGGGTAATGTAAACATCAAATTTTTTACTTAATCCAATTATAATATTACGATTTATGATAGTTAAAGAGTGATTATCATAAAATTTTCCTATAAATTCTAGTTTCATTAATATGCCTTATTTACATAATTATTAACATAATTTTCAAGTTCTGTAAGAGGTATTGCCTCTAATTTTGGCCATTGAGCTTGTCCTAGACCTGATGTTTTGAAGTTTCTCATTTCTTTATAGTTATTTAAATCAACTTGACTCCATAATTGATAGAAGGGGTCTTTATCAACTAAATCAGAGTGACCGATATTTTTAATTTTTTGTTCAAGCTCTTTAGATGGTCTACATAAACTCCAGTGTAACGCTACTAATGGAGACATTAGTCTATTATCTCCTGCGGCAGATTTATCTGTCCATCTCGCATATGTAAACGTACTATCTTTTGATGTCATAAAACCTTGATTCTCACCAAAAAACGGTGATCCATCTTCATTAGCAATAATTAAAGCTATCTCTGTATTATCATCACTAGTTAAAATTTTATATGGTGTAGTCCACACTAAGCAAATATCTTTTTTAGTTCTATAACGTTCAACAATCGGTAAATAATTGTAGAAAAAATCTTTAGCATTAACTAACATTTCATCAGCGTCAATACTAACGATCCAATCATGCTTTGCTTCTTGCTTTAAAAAGTTTCTCTCAAAATTGTCATTTTCTATTGCCACTTTAGATTGATGAAAATCTTCCTCTACAATAGTAATCTTTGAATCTCCGTCAATTACACTTAACTCTTTCCACAAAGAATCTTCATCTATATTGAACGGATTGCCACTCCAGGTAATTCTATCTTTGTCGATACCTAAAACTATCTCATCAACATAATCATAATATCTTTTAATACTGTCAGCTAAGAATCTGTTTGCATCATAAGATATTAAACTTATAGCGCTTTTTTTAATCATGTGTTCGCTTTCGGCTTTACTGTTGGTGCAACAGGTTTTGTTGCAAATGGTTTAGGGGTTGGCTTTACAATAAGTTTCTTTTTAAATCCTATCATAGCAATTCCACTAAAATATTTAAACGAGTCACTCATACTAGTTGAAACTCTATATTCCTTGAATCTTTCTTCAACTTTGTCAGCGTATTTTAGAAGTGCTTTATTCAATAATTCTGCGTATTCGTAATTTGACTGCTGAGTAAAAACTACGACACTTTCTGTTGCTAGAGAAGGAACTACAAGCGAAAAAAAATCATCATATACTTTCTCACTCAGTGGTGCAACATCAAAATGCACTACATCAAATTTAGGTTGTTTAGACCAATCGACTTCTTCAAAAGGTTTCTCTATAATTGTTAAATTATTTACGTCAAGTCTGTCTTTTTCATTTCTGTAAATGTTTAGTGATGCTTCTAATTGAGATTTCATATTATCCCATATAAATCCTTTAGGCGCCCATTTGGGTGACTCTCTATCATCATATAAGTAATGCTCAACACCTACTGCTTTTACTGTGGGGTTATCAAACATTGCTGAAATGAGGGTTGAGCCTTTATATACTCCAATCTCTAAAAAATTTATATTTTTACTCGAACATAAATTACTTAGTAGTACTCTTTGTCTTATAGTTGATAGACCAAAAATTCTATTTCTTTCTCTATCTGTAGGTTTTCCTCTTTCGTTGTCCGCATTTTTTAATGCCTCCATACAAAAAGATTGCGATACATTTTTAGTATTGCCTATCATCTTTTTTCCTTTCTAATAAAAATTTATCTATGAAATAAAACGGTATGTAAAAAATTAAAAGTAAAATTCCAAACACTATCATTGGCAAAATAAATAGTAATAAACTTACTAAAAGCCAAAACAGTGAAATAACAGTTAAAAAAGGTCCTGCTTTACTTTTTTGTTTATATATCATTTTTGTAAGTTCACTTTTTGTTATAAACACTTTATCCATTTTTAATTACTCTGTCCAGCGTTTTATAAAATTTTGAATTTGCCCATTTTGTCTGGAGTCTTTTCATGTTTCTCGTTTCCATGAGAAGCTTATTCTCATCTTTTAGTCTCTTATTATCCCTTGATTCATGATGATAAAGTCGGACTGGAATATTATAAATTCTTTGTCCTTGTTCTCTTGCTTGCAAGCAATAATCTACATCTCTATTATAAGTCCATTCAAATCCCGCATCAAAATCGCCTACAGAGTTGATAAAAGATCTTCTAAGATAGCACCCTCCAAAAGTTGTCCATGCTACCTCTCTTATATTATCATATTGACCTAAGTCAGCTTCTAAATTTTTAAATTGAGATTTGTTTTCTAAAACAAGACCGCTTCCAAAATGATCTGGTCTGTTATTAGTAAATTTTCCACCAGCACACTGAATATAATATTTACCATCGTTATTTTTAGCAGGATAAAGTAAAAGACACCCAAACATACCTGCTTCAGGATGTTTTTTCACGCAATCTAAGACTTCATCAAACCATCCATCATGATGAGGGCCCATATCTGCGTGTAAGATAAAAATATCATCATTAGGAAACTGTTTCCACATTTTTTGAAACATTAGATCTGATCCTATTCCAGCAAGATCTTGTTCATAGTGCGCATCTAAGTACCAAAAAGTATTTTTATGTTCAACTATTTCTGACTCATAAACATAAGGCACAATTACTTTAACCATTTATTCTTCCCTTTATGTCAGCCATCCTATTCGTTATCCATTTCAATACTATACGCTTTTCTTCTTCATTAATATCCCAACGCTCTAACGTATCAACATTATTAAGCGTTGCTTCTTCATAACGGAGACAAGAAAATAATGCTAATTCTACACTATCAGGTTTTGTTGTCATATTAATCTATCTGTCCAAGTTTTAGGGGTTTTATCAGTAATGAACTCTAAAGGTAAATGATATTCAAAGTCTTTAATTTGAGGCCTTATCCAGTCAACCATTTCTTTAAGTGTTTGTTCAACGGTAATCGTTGCATTATAATTCCATTCATCTCTTACTTTTTGACTAGAGCAAAAAGCATTTTTTACCTCTGCAGGTCTATCAGGAAAGTGCTGAAGATTAGGGTATAACTCACAATAGTGTCCTATTTTATATGCTAAATTTTTTATCGTAATTTCATTATCATCAGGACCGATGTTATAAACTTGACCACAAAGGTCTGTTCGTGTACTTTCCATAATTCTATAAATTGCTCTGATACAATCTAAAACATTAGAGAATGATCTTTTTTGTTCACCATCACCGTAAACTATAATTGGCTTATGTTGTAAGCATCTATTTATCATTATTCCTACAACATTTCTAAAAGGATCAAAATATCTCTGACCTACTCCTATAACGTTATGAGGAACCACTGTTAAGTAATTTAGACCATGTAAATCGTTTAATATTTTAAGGTGTTGTTCTGCCTGCACTTTAGCTAATCCATAAGGATCAACAGGTGCAGGTTGCATATCTTCTGTAAAGGGAGGGGTTTGATTTCCATATCGAGCCATAGAGCTACAATTAATGAATAATCTTATCTTATTATGTATGGCGGCTGATGCAGTTGCTATAGTGCCTGAAACAATGCTTGTTGCTGTTATAGTTGGAGAAAAAACACTTAACCCTTCATAGGGGAGAGCTGCTGCATGAAATACCACTTCACAACCATTCATAGATTCTTTCATTAATTCTACGTCTAATACGTCCCCTTTTATATATGTTGCGAGTTCGGGAACATTACCATCAACACCTCCAATCATATTATCAATACCAACAACTTGATGTCCTTGATTAATCAGAAACCTAGCCATAGTGCTACCTAAAAGCCCACTAATCCCTGTAATAAATACTTTCATTATGTTTTATCCCTCTCAATACATAAAATGGCTTTTACTGCGTTTGCAGTTGGGAAAACCCTCCGACCAAATCCTTTTAATGCTTCCAAATTATCTTCAATGTGTTTTTGACATTCTTTTTCAGTATTAAAAAACAATGGTTTATTATGAAGAGTCTCAACCTCCACAGAATCAGCTTCAGGCTTCATAGTAGGATCACCCCACCATAAAATTATTGCTATAATAAATACTTTCATTATAAGCTACTTATAAAATTTTTATATGTAGGAGAGCTTATTCCTGTCATTCGCAAAATTACTCTAGTTTCTGTACTTGCATTTGCAGTAGCATGAGGAGTATCACCCCAATCATATAGAATGTCCCCTGCTTTCCAGTCACTGAGGAAATCTTCTCCCCATAACATAAATTGTCCTGGCACATAGTCTGTCAAAAATACAATTAATCTTATAAGTTCATCAGGACTATTCTTTGAGCTAAAACTACCGTATTTATCGGTATGAATTAACTGTATCTTACCAGGTTCTTGACCCATGACTATGTTTTGACTATTCTTTAATCCCACTCGGTCAATTATAGGTTTTAAACTCAAAAAATTTTTATTTGGAATAATTGTGGATTTTTTACCACTTGCTGTTACTGGATTAAGTCCTACACTTAAATATTTTTCGAAAATATTTCTAACACTCTCTGTTTCTAAATTCATACCATTGTAAAATCTAACTTCGTGTTTATACTTTGCTGTAGAAAAATATTCATCTATAGCTGAATTAAAATCGACATCATTAAAAACTCTTTTTTTAATGTACTTACTTTTTACCATCTCCACGTATCTTTATAATGCTTGATCAGTGTTGGTAACTCTTTATCAAATTCTTTTTTTGGTTCCCACCCTAACTCTCTTAATGGTTCACAACTTATTGCGTATCTAACATCTTGCCCAGGTCTTTCATATGAAAGATCTAAATGTTCTTCAAAATTAGGAACTTCTCTTTTGATTGAGTCTAAAAAATAACAATTTATTAGTTTTTTAATTGTTTCATAATTAGTCTGTTCAAACTCAGAAGATATATTGTATATACGATTTCTCTCAGCTTTTTCGTATAACATTATCAGTGCTTCCGCTGTATCCTCTGCGTGAGTCCAAGTTCTAACTGGAGAACCCTTATTGTGTAACTTAATTTTTTTACCTCTTGATAACCGTTTACAAGATAGAGGAATTAATTTTTCAGGATATTGAGAAGGCCCATAGTTGTTGGAGGGTCTTGCAATAATATAATCTAATCCATGAGTTCTTGCCCAACTTTGGATAAGTAAATCAGCACTTGCCTTAGTAGCAGCATATGGGTTAGAAGGATTTAAGATTGCATTTTCATCAAATGAGCCGTCTTTAATATCACCATAAACTTCATCAGTTGAAACTTGAAAAAATAAAGGTTTATCAGCTCTAATTGTAATTCTTCTTTGAATTATTGAAATAAGGTTTTTTACACCAAATATGTTAGAGTGAATAAATGGATCAACATTTTGATTTCCAATATCCACATCGCTTTCAGCGGCTAAATTAAAAATTACATCACACTCAGGCAACCAATCAATGTGACAGATATCACCCATGAGAACATGGACATTGTCTTTATAATTATTTAACAAGCGTTCTGATAAATTGTCATTAGACAAGTAAGAAAATCTGTCTATACAATAAACATAATAACCTTTTTCTAATAATTTTTCGGTAAAAGTACTACCAATAAATCCTGCAAATCCTGTTACAACAGCAACTTTTTTAGCCATAGTTTATCCCCTCTGTTAATGCAAAACACATTATTTTATCATATAAGTAACTTGAAACCCTCATACCTCTTAAGGGTTTGTAATATTTTTTATTTTCATACTTTTCCATAATATTATTTGGAACATCATGCTTTGGAAAGAAAGGAAAGCAGTTAGGAAAAAAGATTTCATCATCAGAATAATGAGCGTATGATTCTCCTTCAACATCGCGTAATTCATATTTAATTTTAAAATAGTTGTCTGAATATTGTTTTGATAGTGTATCAATATCAAACTGATCCCACCATTGTAATATTGCAGCAGCACTTATATCACTAATTTTATAATTACCGCCTCGTTCATTAAATGCACTATCCACAATGCCAAAGTTTGTAGCTATTCTAACTTCTTCTTCATATTCTTTATCTATTATAGCTAATCCTCCCTCACCAAAACCCAAAGGTTTAGTGTGGTGTAGCGAAATATAAGATCCACATCCGTAATTACAACTATTTGATCCCTCTAAAAACGTATAAGGAGTCGCTGCATTATCAAATATTATATAAGGAAATCCGTGTTGAGATATGTATTCAAAATTTTGTAAATGACCGAATACATTTGTAACTATTAGGATTTTAGCTTGATCAATATACTGATCTGAAAGATCAATATTAAAATCAGCTCTCATATCGGCTACTATTGGCCCTTGTGCTGGCCCTAATGAATTGGAGGCAAAGGTAAAATCTTGTGTTCCTATTCTTGCTGCTCCATCCTGCCTTTGTATTCCCCAAAGCATTGCATGCAAGGCTGCAGTGCCGCTTGAACAAGCTATGATAGCTTTTGATTCATCAATTTTAAGCATATCTCTTGCTCTAATTTCAAGTTCTTTTGCAGCCCATCCATAATTAGTAAAATGATTAGTCTTCTGGGCGTTTTCTAAATAGTGTTGAAATTTGTCGTGCAAGAGTGTTTTTTTGAGTATGTATGGTATCATTTCTATAAAGTG
>CETN01073344.1_pt1 | contig 12869 bp, 15 predicted proteins | sample 531301 | NCBI WGS metagenome assembly CETN01 (sample SAMEA2622656, study PRJEB7988) | marine metagenome | isolation source: saline water (ENVO:00002010), including
TTTAATTTCTGAAAATTGTGTTTTTGCTTTTACAACATCTAAAACAATTTTAGTTTTGTAGTTTTGACCCTGCGCGCTTTTTATAAGCGAGGCGCCTCGTGTATACTTTTCAAAGTGATGCTTAAAATTTCTGTCTGTTACTTTGTAAAGAAGCCATAGTTTTCCAGCAGTCCTAGGATCGTTATACACGCTTTTGGGAAGCTTGGCAACATTAGCAGAGTTGATGTTAACTTTGTCAATGTCAACAAGTTCGCCAGCAGCGCCATTAGAATCTCGTCTTCTATACTCATATGGCTGACATACGAAAACAGCCTCGTTAACTGCAATTTGTGCTTCTTGGCTTCCTTGAATTCCATCTGGTGACGAAAGCCATTTTTGATACTGCTCTTCGCCTCCTAAAACAAACCTCATTAAAGATTCATAAGCAAAAAACCGATACTCATTAATTTTTTCCTCTAACGCACTGGCTTGTGGCTGACCTCCTAAGGTTATTTCTTCTCCAGGAAATTTTTCGCCTGGTAAATATCTTCTATAATCTCCCGTGTGGTTGTAAACTGTCTTAACTGGTACATACCACTCGCAAACTTTTTGTCCACGGATTTCATCAACGTAGTAAGGCTCAACCTCTCCGGATTGAACTTTCTGAGTCCAGTCAGAAAAATCCGTTGGCGTTAAATTATCTTGTAACGGGTTTGTGTTTGTATTGATATAAAACAAACCGAATGAGGCGGCGACACCAACAAACTTGCCTGCGTTTTTATCTGTTAGATAAAAATATCGTCCCTGCTTTTCAGATGACGAAGAATTTGTAGAAACACTAGTTGACGTCGCTGTCCACCCTAAATTGCTTATTTCAGCCGGATCTACAAACCACATCTTGCTTGATGTAAGCGCAGGCTTTTCATCTACTATTTCTTTTATTAATGACTTTAAAACACTATTAGCTTGTGTTACGTTGCTTGTTAGCTTCGCATTAAGCTTTGGCGGCGGATACGCGAGCTTTGAATCTTCTCGTGGTGGCATAATTCCAATTAAAATAATGCCTTTGCAACTCCTTAAAGTTTGATAATTTTTTGCTCCAGTTTTTAAAGAGTCTAAATAAGCATCAGCAACAGTCTCTAGGATACTTTTTGCTGCAGCCTTAAAGTCGCCGCGGCGAGTATCATAACTCTTCATGTCCTCGGTGCCTAAACTTAATATTACATATTCAGTTGGGTCGTTTAAGGTGTTTATTCTTTTTCTAAGACCATTCTTGCGTCTCAAACTTAAGCTAGCATTGACTTTTAAATCGTAAATTGATTTTGATTTTCGAGAGCGGTGATATATCGTATCGTATAAAGATGAATTGCTGCCAGTAGGAGATTTAGAGCTTGTATACAACGCCTTAACTGCTCTTCGAAGTCTATCGACTTTTTTTGTAGTGCTAGCTATTTGTCCATCTCCAATAAAAAGAAGATTACTTCTAGAAGTTGAAGACTGGCCCTCTTGTTCTGGTGAATCTGTTGTGTCCTCTGCGTCGCCTACATTTACCAACTCCAAAGGTGGGGTAATGGGCGCCTCTGTTTCTGCAAAATAACTACCTCCAGCTGCCTTCAATGACAAAAAAGGCCCGAAATTTGATAGAGGGCCATCAGGCCCTAGGGCGCCGCTGGTTGCGCCTTCATCTACACCCACCCATACTACGACAATCTGATCTTTGATATAAGTGTATTGATGCCCAGGCATATTTGAATCGCCAGTTGGAGCGACAGGAGTCATAACTTTGCAGCGCGCCAAATAAAAAGTTCTTCTTTCTACAATGCTGCTGTCATCAACAGCTTTTTCTCTACTGACACCATAATCTTCAAGAACTTCAATTGTCTGCCCGCCCTTAAGATAACCTAGTGGATGACCAATAGGGCCTTCTGTGCCATTAGAAAAATATTCAAAGCCAGTAAATGAGTCGTCGACCAAAGAGCCGGCAATTGAAGACGCTTCAAAAACAGGACATTCTCTTTTGACTAATAATTTTTTTCCTACTAAACCGGTTATTCCAGCCATTTTAATTTTCCTAATTTATTTTATGATGTGGGCTACATATATACTTACCACCATTTTTTAAATATGGTAATAAAGAAGTTTCTATAGCTGTTCTAGATAAAACTAAATTTTGTCCTGTTTCAGAATAGAGCGAGACTACAGGTTTTATCATGTTGCTAAGATTGGAAGGCGGCATTGTTGGAATTCCAAAAAATGGTGACATATGATAGTGCATGCACAATTCTAAATTCATCATTAGCTGATGTTGCCACATGTTGCTTATGCACGCATGTGTTTTTCCTAGTAATTTAACAATCTTGCTCATCGCCTCCACAAGATTGTCCCCTAACACCATTGGTTGTAAATTTTTATTTGAAGTGGAATTCAATCCACCTATTAAGTGAACACCATGTTTAAAATCGTCTCTGCCGCCGGCGGACGTTTTAACGCCGCTACCAATAGTCCCAATTCTTAATGGGCCGCCTCTAGATATTATCCTAACATCATCAGCTTTGATTGCTATGCCAGATTTTGCAATTGATCTTTCTGATGTCGGTATTGATCTATAAAACTGTCTTGGTAGAAAATATCTATCAATATCGCATCTCTGGCTTATATAAATTCGAGCAGCATCATCTTTAAAGTCTACCAAAGACATTAATTCTTCTTTACTTTTTTTCCCCGTCTCATCTTCTATGGTTGTAAATTTTTCTGGAAACCTGCCAACCACTATGTCTATTGCAGAGCACCTTGCATCGCTCTTAGAGCCATATCCGTCAAAAAGCCCGCCCATGTCAGATCGGTCTCTACAGAAGCGTATCTCGTGGTTGTGAGGGCCTCTAAACTGCTTGTCGTCTTCTGCGGCAAGAAACGTTGCGCCTGGACTAGCGACTTTTGAGTACCCGGCTAAGCCACTTATCTTAATTTTTTCAACATCGCTCATTAAAGCATATGCTTGTTCTTCGCGGTGTGAAAGACCATGATCTGTTCTAAAGCCCTCAGTTCTTTGTGTTCTTCCACTTTGCAACAATTCATATCTAGATTTTGGTTTGTTTTCAGCAGTTCGATCTGGAGTGATGTCTCTTTCGGACATTGTAGTGTCTGGAACTATTTTTCTTTTAATTGTTGATATATTTGACGCTATCTCTGGTGGTATTAAAGATACCACTTGTTCCAAAACACCTCCAAGAACTTCATATTTTTCTTTTAAATATTCGATATGAGCGTCAACATCCTCTTGGCTATCTGGCGGTAATCTAAAACCTTTTGATATGTCAGCAGCATCAACATTAGCGCCATAACTAGCATTGCTGTCAATTGGGAATAAGATAATATCGACTGCGCTAGCTCCATCTAAAGTGGGAGGACCAACCAGATTCATAGGGTTTGCTTGTCCAGAGGGACCTAGGCGCGGCAAAGTATGTATTTTTTTTATTATTTGTACTTGGGCTTTTGCCATTTATTGCTCCGAAACTTTATCCGTTAATTAATCCGTTAACTGAGGAGAAAAAATCTGAACCTAGCTGCTCTCTTATTACAGCAACTGCTCCATCGTTAAAAGCACCTTTAAGAATCTCTCCTTCAGCGCCACTAGACCAAAAATTACGTTCTAAGTCTTTTAAATTAGGAATGTTTTGCGAAACCCTAGACGGCACATTAAACTCTCTTTCAACATAACTAGCAGCTTTTTTCTGATCTGCTACGGTATTTATAAATGTTGTCCACGAAGCTTTTGAGACTTGTATTACATTCTCGCCGTCCATCCAAGGCATTACAACAAAATCACCGTTTAAGTATGGTAAATCTCGTCCTTTTCTTGGGTGTTTCTTTTTTTCTGCACTCAAACCTGCACTAAAATCTAATTTTCCTAGCGGCATCTGCTTGGGGCCTAGAGCCGTGCCCGGGCACCCAGCGCTTTGAGGGTTCATACACAGCCAGAACCATTGTTTGCTGCCTCCTTGATATCTAGGTGCGACAAGGCTGTTTTTATCTTGTCTCCAATCGTAGTGCACATTTGCGGCGCCGCGCTTATCGGCGTTTATGTGGTAATGATTTGGCATGCCTTCAATCTCATTTACACCCATATAATAGCCTACTCCACCAGAGGGTAGTTTTTTATTTTTAATCAATGTGCAAATAATACCATGTACAGCACTTTTTGGCAGTTCGCCCTGACCTGGGACTGTTATTTTTAAGTCCATAGCAAATGCGCCAGGATGATTTGCTTTTTTCTTGGCCTTATTCCAGTCTCTCATGCCGCTGCTAATATGAACTTTTCCTTTTCCAGATGTAAAAGAACTTACAAACTGAGAAATAATCGCATATGCACATAAAGTTTTTGCCATGTTTAAAACAATCCAAACTGAAGCATCTTTTCTAAAATCGTCTCTCGCAATATTTTTTCTCGTGCTTGCAAAGATATTAGGATTTTTTTTGCAGTACTTTAATAAATCTGTAAATCCTTTGGTGGATGCTGTAAATTTTCCGTTGCCCCTAAGAAGAGAATAATATCCATCTTTATGAAAATGTTTTGCTGTCTCACCAACACCAACGTGCGTTAGTTGGCCTAAAGACTGACCTTGACCCACAAACGCACTTGATGCGGGGGAAGACATTCCAGTTCCAGCATTAATCGCTCGTCTGGACAAAACTCGGCTAGCATAAAAAGGATAAGTTTGATTTGATATATTACTAAAACCAACCCAGATTAATTCACCGGGCGAAGGAATTCCTAGTGCAGTAATATCTTCTGACATGGCTGTAAAAACTGGGTGTGCCATCATTGCTACTTCGTCATTAGCAGATTTAGGAATTGGTAGACCGCCGTGTAGATCGGGTATTCTGGCTCTTATCTTCATTAGCCTAGGTGGAGGAGGCATTAAGCTTCTATCTTGTAAGAAAGTTTCTGGATCTCCGTAGAACAAATCGGCCCAGTTGTTATTTTCAATGAACCGATCTGAAGCATCTACCTTGTTCATATCTCCGTCATATTCAACTCTCAGCACAACAGCTAGTTGTAGGCCCGGGCCGGCTGCTGCTATTGTATCGTCAGTAAAGTAAGCTAATAAAGCTTTTTTTATAGATGCAAAATAGGAATTATTATCAGTATCTAAAAAATTACCTATTTTAGGACTTTGCAGATCTCCTATTTGACCGGGCTTCTTTTTCCATGCTAACTGTTCAGTCACCTTGTGATTCCTTAATCATGTCAAAAATGTTTTCCTTATCTTTATCAGAAAGATCCATGTTTGCACTAGTATTTTTTTGTATCAGACTTGACAATTTAACTAATTGTTCATTGGATCTTTGTAAAGTTTCTAAGTACTTAGCAGCAACAACACCATTTCTTTCATGTTTTGTGACATCCTTCTTAAGCTCCTTCATCAGTTCTATCAAAAGTGAACTAGCCATGGCACGATCGTCTCTAATGTTTGATATTGCTTCATCAATGTATGATTCTAAGTCTTTCATAGCTCGCCTTCATCCCAATCTTTTTTAAACCCTCTATACCTAGCCTTTATCTTATTAAGATTATTAACTATTTGTTTTGTATTCAAGCCTGTTATCTCTCTCATGTATAAATAAATAGCTTTTTTATTAAAAATTTCAATATCATCTGAATTTTCAAATAATATTTTTATTGCATCAACAACTTTTCTTTCACCAGGCTTTAACTTCATTTGCTCCCAACTAGCAACTTCTTTGTGAAAAAGAGTCCAAAACTCGTGTTTTTCTCTTGCTAGTTCGTACTGATGTTCCGTTGATAAATAATCAATCTCAATGTCACCAATTACCGCATCAAATTGAACTTCGCGACGGAGGCTTTGGTTGTTTTTCTTTACCTTGTGAATAAACCAGTTTTTGGTGATGACACTAAAATAAGAAAATGCTTTTGATTTTTTGGTTTCATCGAACTTGTCTAAGATGGTAGTTAACCATATTTTGCACTCATCTTTTAAATAATCAATATTTGGCAAGTTTGTAAATTTATAAGTATAAACAATCTTGTCAACCATTTCATCGAGCGCTGGGCCGATTAGCTCAATATAAAGTTCTGTGCGCCTCTTCTTATCATCGCAAGACACATATTCTAATATTGCATCTTCGTGAATTTTAGTAAAGTAATTATTCTTCCGCTTCTTCGCCATAAACATCTTCCTCTTCTATTTTTTCAAGTTCAGCTTCAGTTGCAACGTCAATAACATCTAAAGAATATTTTTCTTGATAATCAATTAATTCGTTAAGAAGGTTATTAGAGTTTTTTATGAGCTGTTCTAGGACTGGCTCTCCATAAAACATTTCCATAGAGTAAACTGAATTTAATATATCAGAAAATGACTCAACCGAATTAAAGATTTTAGCTAAATCTGAATTAAAATTATCTATTTTCTTCATCAAAGTTCTTATGTACCAGAGAGAAACTATGTTTGCTGCAGCTAATAAAAAAAGCAGCAAATATAGCGGCCCTATAACAAAAGCAATTAAAACTGCGTTAAAGATAATAGAGCATGCTAAAAAATAATTAATTGTTCTCTGGTTCATAAATTTCACTTCTTATAGATCTTTTCTCTTCTTTAAGATCTTTTTTAAATTCTTCTATAGAAGACTTTACTACGCTTCCAACTGAAGCTGTGGATTTATCTTTTTTTGTAAGATTAAATTTCGTTGGCACCTTTGCTAATGTGCCCTCTGATTCGCACCATGGGCAGTTTTTTAATACTTCACTCATGCCGTGAAAAATATAGTCCTGCTGTTCGCAAGAACTGCAACTGTAACAGTACTTCGGCACTAATCAGATTCTCCTGTGCTGTCAGCAAATTTGACTAGCGGTGGGTTCATGACAAACAGCTCGTTCTTTTCATCTGTTTTAAATTTAAATCCTTTCAGCACGGGCACAATATCACTCTGCTCTAATAAAGATTTTTGCAGTGCCATCATGACTGCTCCTAACGCTTCATCTGATAAAGTTAACATCTTTTTCTCCTTTTAGTTGTTTAAAACAATTATCTATACCTTCTTGTATGTTAATTTCTACTTGCCAGCCGAGCTTTTTTAACTCATCTGACTTGGCTTTTGTTAATAGAACATCGCCCGGGCGAGGATCTACATAATCAAACTCTATCCCTGGAAAATGCTTTGTTACAATATGTTTTACTTCGTTTAAAGAAATATTAGCTCCTGTGCCACAATCAAAATACTGACCGCGGAACGGTTTATCATAGTTCATTGCAAAAATGTTAGCTGAAACCGCATCTTCTACATAAAGCATATCTCTTCTTTGTTCACCGGTACCGGTAATAAAAGGTCGACGACCATCTCTTATGTACTGCATCCAATTACATATTGCTGTTGCATATGGCCCAGATGCTTTTTGATCTTCTGAATATACATTAAAATATCTTAAAGAAACAGTATCTATATTGTAAAGCTCTGCATATAACTTAGTTTCTACTTCTGTTACCATTTTTTGCAACCCGTAAGGATTTGTTGGGCCGTCACCATTGCCATTAATAGAAGAAGAGCTTGAATAAATAACCCTCTTTGCTCCAATTTTGCGTGCAAAATTTAAAACGTTTGAGCCGGCTAATACATTATTTTGCATTGTTTTAACTGGTTCTTCTATGCTGTATGCTACACGAGGTATACATGCTAGATGAAAAACATACTCTGGTTTGAAATTAGCCCAGCGCGGATGAAATTTGCCATGTTTGTCCTCAACTAAGCCTTGCAAGCTGTTAATATCGTTGCCCTCAACTAAGTCAATTCCTTGTACCTCGTGGCCAAGATCAACTAGTTTTTTATATAATCTAGAACCTATATAACCTCTATGGCCAGTTACTAAGCACCTACTCATTCTTACTCACCGCTCCTTCAATGTCATTCCAATCGTGATTTTGTCTTACTTCAAGATTTTTTTGCCACACTGACCTCATAATTTTTGGATCAACGTCAATTTCCTCAAACATGTGAATAAAAGCATTTAGATCTTTTGGAAAACATTTTCCACCGAAACCCCATGATCCATCATGTCCAGGAACATCTAAGTGAGAATTTCCAACTCTTCCATCAGATACCAAACCACTCATAGCGTCGCTCCAGTTTACATCTAAGCGATTAGCAGCTTGCCGCATTTCGTTCATAAAGCCAACTTTTGTAGCAAAAAAACAATTCGCCATATACTTTATAAACTGAGCCGTTGTTACGTCTGTTTTTATAATTTTTACATAAGGAAACCTTGCTCTAAAAAACCCTTCAGCTCTGTCGACTATCTCGTTTTCTCCACCTAAAACAATTCTAGAAGCGTTTATAAAATCTAGTCGAGCAGCTCTCTCTGTGAGAAACTCAGGACTAAAAATAATATTAAGCTCTTTGTTTTCTTCAATTATTTTTTCCATTGTTCCTGGTATAACAGTCGACTTCATTATAAAAATGTTGTCGTCTCTTTTGTTCTGTTTCTTAATCTGATTAAAAACTGAATTTATAATTGTTAAATCTATTTCTCCGCCCAGTGCCTTTTTCATTGGTGTTGGCACACAAACAAATACAAAATCACTGTCAATGACCTCTTTAAAAGTATTAATAGACTTTTTAGGGTCTTTGTCATATATTTTAACTTCAGCATGTAAAGAAAATCCAGCTGCAACAGCCGAACCAACAAATCCGTTACCTATAATTCCTAAACTATTCATACACTGTCCTTTATTTTATAATATAATATCAACTTGCTCTAGCAAAAGCTCACAAGAAGTTTTTTTATCATCTGCTAAGTATTTTTTTAAAAACTTTTCGTAATCATAATCTGCTTTATATGAGCGATTAAGAATAAACTCTCTTAGATCTTCTTTTGTGCAATCTTTACCAACAAAATCAAATACTAAGCTTTTATCGTTAGTATATAAATTTTCTTTACTGTTTATTTCTAAATAAGTGCATGGCTTTTTGTAGAAAGCCGCTTCAAAGCCAATCGCGGACTGATATGTTATTAAAGAGTCCATATATTCAAACGCATAGTGCGTATCAAGAGGATCTAACAACTTAACGTCTACGCTAGAGTAAAGATCATATGACCACTTAAAACCCACTCTTTCTGCCTTGTGTCTTCTTATCTCGTTAGGGTGAAGCTTTACTAGTACGTTAGGCAACTTGCAAACTTCATCATAAATTTCTTGGGCGCGCGGGTGAAGGCATTGTATTGAACTAGGCGTCCAAACAAAAAAAGGTTTATCATCATCTAGTTCATACTTTTTATAAAAATCGTCTCTTGAAAGAAAAAGATTTGCACCAGGATCAACTACATCCCAAAGAAAGCAATTAGAAAACAATTTAATATTATCACTTATTTGTGAAAAGCGATCAAGTCTTTTGCTTATCAAACTAGCATAATCTGAGTCAAAATAGTAAAAATCATTTGGCATTTCACTTATTTGTAATGTTGTGGCGCCAATAGACCTACTAGCATAAATGTCGTTACCGCCTATATGACCCTTTCGATAGTTAGAAGTAAAAATGCCAAGCCTGTGTTTGTTTTTTGATAAAAAATTTATAGCATCTTGATCTGGCAGGCAATGCACATTCTCCATGTTGTACATCTCACAACGGTATTTATTTAATACTTCTTGCTTGGTACCCCACTTTGAATTACTAAGCAACATTAAACACTTATATCGCTCACTAAATTGCTTATGTAAATTTAAATATTTATGAACGTGCGAGCTGTGCACGCCGCAAAAATAGAGAATAATGTCATGATCGTATTTCATTTTGCAATTATAACTTAAAAAGTGCTTTTATTTAAAAAAAATTTCTGAGTTTATAGCCTTATCACATATGAAAAAATCATAATGAGGCTTACCTAGGCGAACTTCGTGGTACTTTGCACCCCATTTTCTCAACTGCTGCTTAGTTAGTTCCTCATAATCGACACCAGTTACAGTTCCCCTGGCAGTCCAATAAATTATAGTATTTCCTTCATCATATAAATTATTTATTTTATTTATATTTTCGTGTATTGGCTGTGCTAGTGAGTACTCTCTGGCGCCAGTATAATCACATATAGTTTCATCGATATCAACAATATATATCATTAGTCTCTCCTCTTATTTCTTATTTTTATCTAAGACTGGCCGGCCTAGGTTGCGCGCCAATCTTCCATCAAAACTAATTTCAAAGTTATCTTTAATTACGCTCCAATAAAATTTTGTATCCCAGTGATTTATACTATTGAGATTGCTATTTTTTTCATTAAAATGCTGTATAAGATTTTCAGACAAAAAATGAAATTTTTCTGTAAATGCTTTTCCGCCAAAAAAATTGGCATGCCAGCGATGTATAGCATCTTCATAGTCTTTTGGCAGACAATTTAGCAAGTTCTTTGCCCGACCTAAGAAAAAATAATCACAAAAATCAAATGGGTGCTCAGGGCCTATGTATGGAATAAACACTTTAGAATCAAAAACTTTATTTTCGCACTTATTATTATTAAGCGCTTCATAAAAATTACAATCTAAAAACTTCTTAATGTAATAGTCACTCACTTCAACATCACTTCTAACTTTAAAAATGTAATCGTTATCTAAAGCATGAAACTTGCAGAAATACGTAACAGGTTCATTTTGTACTATTAAACTCGGTGGTCCAAATGAAAACTTCTCCCCGGTTTTAAAAAACCCACTTTGGTACTCTAGTAAATTTAACTTATCTTCCTTGCACACTCTGTCTTCTAAAAGGCGAGGCACAACATTATCGGGAATAACCTTTTGAGTCTCTCCATAGGCGTCGAGGCCTGTCTGGGTAGGGTCATAAATAATAGAATACCCTACGTTAACAGAAGAGCCTGAAGCATAAAGTTCAAATGAAGATATAAGCTTCTTTATATTATTAAAGTTCTTTTCTGGGTGTAAGCCAGTAAAACAGACGTGTAAATTAGTTTTCATATTCTTTTATATAATCCGAGCACACGCCCGCACAATTAGATGGCTTTCCATCAGCGCCTAGGCACACTGCTATTGATAGTTCAGAATACTGTTTAGCGTCAGAGTGTGTAAAAATATATCCTTTGCTAGTTAAAGTAAATTTATCTTTATTGTGCCAAAAGCAATGTATATCATTTTGCAGCATCAACTTTAGTGCTTCAAAGTTTTTTGCATGACACCATAAATTATTTTTTCTTTGAAGCAAAAACTCTAAATTAATCTTGTAATCAGGCTGAGAATGGCCTAAAAAATAATTACTGTCAATGTACCATACATCAATTTCAACATCATAGCCAAGACTCAAGGTCTTATCAATATAATCAGGGTGATTTTCTTTGTCAGTTGCACCCTCAGTATTACCACGGTGAGAAATCAATATCATTTTACTCAACCATATATTTATCGTCTGAAACTGACGGCCATTTAATAACAATCAAGTCAGTATCTTCTAGAAACTCTACACATGCTATTTCATTTGGGTGATAAACAAACATATCTCCCGTAGACAGTTTTTTTCCTGAGGCTATCAAGGACCCCTTGATAATATAAGAAAGCTCAGTGCCTATTTTATGTGTGTGCTTTTCGCCAACATATCCCTTCTCATGAAAGTGGTGAGCAACTTCAACATGTGAATTTTTATATAAAGATGGCTCAAAGTCTCCTACTAACCAGCCTTTTGTAAAATCTCTTATGTTATGAACATCCATTTTACGCTCCCTTAATTCTATTGCAATGTCTACCACCATCAAAAGTATTAGAATGGATGATGTTTATTATTTTTTCCAACATTGGCATATCAATATATTTTTCGGCAAAAGAAAAGAAATTAGCACAATTATGTCGAACAGCCATCTCTGCCATATATTCATTAAAGATCAAAGCTGAACGTATTCCCTTATTTCTATTTGCAGAAATATTTACACCTTGTCCAGTTCTACAGAACGCAAAGGCATAATCACAATCTCCCCTAAAAATAGAACCAACAACTTGATCTACGTAGACATTATAATCACAATCTTTTTTTGTGTAACATCCAAAATCTATATACTCTATTTTAAGCTTATCTAATATGTGCATGCAATTTTTTTTCAACTCATATCCGGAGTGATCGCTACACAAAGCAATTTTTTTATCACCAAATACCTTAAGGAAGGTGGATCTAAAAAATTCCAACTCTCCAGGTGTGCCCATGACATGCATTTTTTCAACTTCAGAGATAGTCACATCTTTTCCATCTTCTATCATCAAATTGTAAAGTGGGCAAATATAAAATTCGCCTCTTGTTCTAGTATTGTCTTTAATCATTTTATTTGCATATTTTACAAAATCACTTCCTTTTCTGTAGAAATAGATACCACAAGCAGCGTTTTGACTAATAACTTCTTTTTCTGCTGTTTCTAATACTTTTCCATCAGAACTTAATTTTGCGTAACTATAGGCTGGGTTGTTGGCTTTGAACGTCAATATATGACCGTCTGAGCCTTTTGGAATTTGCCTCCAATCAAAACTAGGCTCAAAATAAACATCCAATGTGTAGATTGCTAGAGGCGTGTCGTTATTAATATAATTTTCTGCTAATAAGCATGTGGAAACAGACCCATCTGTAATTTTATCTATTACAATAATTTTGATATCAGAGCCAAACTTATTTTTTAAGATCTCGTCAATACCATATTGACTAATATGATCTTTTCTTACACAAAAAATTAAGTTATACAAGTCCCTGTCAATTGACTTAAAAGACCAATCAATTATATGCTTATCGTCCACCATAACAAGGGGCTTGGGCATGTGAAAGCCCATATCAATAAATCTTTGGCCGCGGCCGGCCATTGGAATCAACAAATTAATTTTTTTCATTTAATACTCTTCTAATTG
>CETN01078624.1_pt1 | contig 12841 bp, 11 predicted proteins | sample 531301 | NCBI WGS metagenome assembly CETN01 (sample SAMEA2622656, study PRJEB7988) | marine metagenome | isolation source: saline water (ENVO:00002010), including
AAAGTTTTACACTGAGGAGATAAAGAAGCTGGAGAGTTAGCATGAAAATTAACGGAAACCAAGTTACCACAAGACATGAAAGACCCACTGTTTTAGGGCCAACTGCACTTTTATTATACTTCATAAATGATGGGCAATATGTAGACCCTCAAGCAATTAGTGGGGTTTCAATATTTGCTGCATCTGACAATCAGTCTCCCAGTTCGGTTATAAGCCCTGACGGGGAAATTAAGCCCGATGCATCGAGTAATGTCCTTATGCATTTTTCTAACCAAGATGCTAATACTAACAGTTCAGACTTTGATCCATCTAATTACAATGCGGGAGATTCTGACGCTAATGGTATTTATAAATTAGATATAGGAAAATTTGCTTGTGTGCTAGACAAGCGTGTCACCACGGGTATATTTAATCTTAGCGGCGAAGCCACGATAAATAATAGAGTCTCCTCAACCGGAGATTATATCGATGTGTGGACGGTACAGAGAGTCAGTGACAACGTGGATCCTGACGGTGGATCGGACCTGGACACCATTATTAATGAGTTTACTCTAACTGAAGATAGATTTTTTGGTGTTACAGAGCCTCTACTATTCAGGGTAGCAACTAGATTAGAGAATAACCATGTTGTTTTAGGTTCAAAAGTAGATCTCAAGTTTACCAATGAATTCACTCTTGAGAATGCCAACATCGATCGTAGTATTGTAAATCTTTTTAAGATGTCTTTAGTTACTGATCCAATGATTGAGATTTACAAAAAGAATCAAGATAGAAATTTAGGATCTCGCATTGAAGTGTCAGGATATTCAGACACATCTGGCCTAATCGACACAACATCTGAAAATACTGTTATATTTACTTTAGATACAGAGGCTCTAAAGACTCACCCTGAGTTGCTAAACGGTAACTTAGGATCTTTAACGGGTACCTATGTTGCTAGATTAAAATTCAACGCACTGAATCAAACCATAGTCTCAAATGACATGGCCTTTATCATACGCTAAGTAGGTTAGATAGAGAGAGTCTAGTTTAACTAATTTAGAGGCTTCTCTCTTCAAAAACTCTGATCCCTTTTTAGTGAGTATCTCATTCCAGTCCTTGAACGGGCTTGGAGGTACTACGGACATGAGATCGTCTCTACGAACCCAGTGAGCTAGACTCATAAACTTCTTCCTGCCTTTAGTCCCAGCTTCATCACTGTCAAAAGCGCAAACTAGAGGCCCCATGTATTGACTTAGCTGCATCATCTGCTCACGGCTCGTAAAGCAACTTAGGGTAGTAGTAGAATTAAGACCTACTGCCTGAAGGCTGAGGCAATCGAAGACGCCCTCAGTAATGTACAGAGGCTCCTGTGAGGAGTAATCAAAGGGGTATAGAACCTGGGAACTTTTAAGGTTCTTGCAGTTTAAGTATTTGGGCTGCTCTCCGCCAAGGGCTCTTCCTTGAAAGTAGAATAGTTTACCGTTTCTATTTGTAAACGGGATTATTAGTCTTCCGTTGTAATTTCCTCCGCGTGCGATATAAAACTTGAATTGACCTACACCCCTAGACTCTGCAAAGGGATGATTGTCTACCAATTCAAAGTTACACACCTCGTCTAGATCAGATTCAATTTCATTCGGATCAAACTTTTCAAGGGGTCGCCGCCCCTTGTAACCAGCCATGAAATCTTCAAATACGAACTTCTCATATGCTTCTCTGTAGCTGCATTTCTCCAGTATGGCATATAGTTTTAAAAAGTTACCAACCTCACCTGTTTTGAAGCATCTCCAAAGCCCAGTCTCAATATTGATAGACATGTGGCGCTTATAGTCATTATCTATGAATATTGAAGGAACTATTAGTTCGGTATCATCACTGGAAAGTCTATAATTAGACTGGAACTTACCTAAGCAGTACTTTCTAATATAAGAATCAGATTCCATGTTCATAAATAGTATTAGTGCCTCTAAGAGTGACATCATAGACCAGTGCCTGTGGAAGTACAGACTGAAATATATCTTAAAGCTACCGGGATTCGGAGCAAAGAATGAAGACGCCTTGAACTTCGGATCTTTTATTCACAAGATATTTGAAATAGGCTACAAGGAGAGAGATATAAAATCTCTTCTTCGGATTGCCGAGAAAGAAAGAGACACTTATAAGGTACCTTTCAGAGATAATGATAGGATGAAGTCCTGTTTAGAGAACTTCATCGTATGGAATCAGGGTCTAGGGGAGACCATGTCTACTGAGCAAACGGTACAGATACCTCTAGATGAAAAGAACGACATCAAATTCATAGGTGTTATCGACAGGGTAATTAAAGGCAAAGATGGCGGATACTTAGTCATAGACTACAAAACATCGAAGAGGGAAAAAAAGAAGAAGACTCTTATGGATGACAATCAATTAAAGGGCTATGCCTGGGCCATACATAAGCTCTACGATGTTCCTTATGATAAAATTTACTGCGCTCACTACTACCCGGTTACTGGCAATTTTGTTGCAGTAAAATTTAGCAGATTCCAAATAGAGAGATGGAAAAAGAAAATAACAGAAAAGGTGTGGAGAATACGTAAGAAGAAGAAAGATGAGTTTTGGGCTCAGGAAAATGTATTCTGTGACTGGTGTGAGTACAAAGAAGCTTGCCCTAGGTTCCATTCTGAACAAACAGTCTGCAAGCGTATTGACGAACAGAAAGAGATCAAGAAAAAAGAGCGTGAGCAAAAATAACAGCCAATAGAATTCTAACTAGTACACTGAACCAGTCTAGCTTTTCCCAGTCATCTCCAGGATCTAGCCCATACTTTAGTTGAAAGTTTCCTCGATAAACTGCATCGACTTGTTTGTCTTTCTGATTACTCATAGGTCTTTTAAGCTGCCCTTAAGTATAGGGGAATAAATCTCGTATTCAATATCTTCTAAGAAAGATTTGATAACTTCCTCGTTAAATCCAGAGTCTACAACTAAAAATTTATAAATTGTTTGCAACTTTAAAGGCTTTCGAGAGTCTAGGGATTTAAGTAGTCTAAGCTGATAAAGGCTAGGTAATCTTTTACCATATTTAAAGCTCCATTTATCTATAAAGTCACTGGAGAAAGTAAAGTTCAGTAAATCTATTGTTTCAACTAAATCCTCTTCTAATGTATTCATTTGTATAAATAGTTATAGAACCTACTATCTACAAAAAAATAATAAATATATTATATTTACTAAATTATTACAATGGCTTCTATATTGTTACCTAGTTTTTCGGAAAGATTAAAGCCTTTTTCTAAGAAAATAGATAAAGAAACTGGACAAAGGCTACCCCCAGAATACTCAGAAACTTCTTATCTTGGATTAAGGCCTGGAGATCTAATACAAGTAACCTACGAGGGTGTGGCTAGGTATGGGCTAATACTGTCCTCTAGAACAACTAAGAGCGGGATATTTATTTCTACTAGAAACAACGCTTTGGTTAATTTCATTGGAGTAAGTGGCTTATCTGAGGCTATGTTTTCTTTAATGATAAATAATTTATATAACAACGAAAATGCCTGTAGTATCATGTCTAGTACCGTGGCTGTTTTTATTGGTAAAACAAATTTTAGAACTCTAAATCAGGCTAAAATGAAAGACATTTTAAAGGTATACATCTAATGACAAGTAGTGACGTAGGCAACCCCAGAGATAATAGAGATCTTACTGATAGTCAGCGAGATCTCACTAATGAGTTACGGATATTAAACCGTAGTTCTGCCAACCTTCAGCAGGCAATCAGTCAGTTAGTTACTAGATTTACTAATTTTGCAAACCCTCTTAATAGGTTTGAGGACTCAATATTAAGGCTTGACAAGACTAATCGTGAAGCTCTTAAAATTGGAACAACAACTCAAAAACTTGAAAGGGAAGTAAGCAAGAACAGTAACATACTGCAACTAAATAGTGTTTCTTCCCAGAAGTTGAGGGAAGCCGTAATAGACCGATTTGGCAAAGGTGTAAGGATTCAGAGTAAGGCTATGGATAGTCTTACAGAAGAAATGATAGCCACGGGTCAGGACGTTAATGCTTTAAACTCATTAAACTCAGATTTACTCCGTATCACTAATAATAACGCTAATTCTGTAGATAAACTATCCAAAACAAATTTAATTGTAAGTGATAACTACCTAGTTTCTAATGATAAACTAGTTAAAACTTTACTTTCAGTAAAGGACAGCCTGGAAGCAGCATCTTTCTTCAGTGATGAAGCTTCGACTTCATTAGGTGTAATTACAACACAGTTGCAAGGTCGAGCCGGTGGGAAAGACATCACTGCTGCATTATCAACTTTAAATAATATTTTAATAGGAGGTAGAGACACATTACAAGCAAGAATGATGCTGGGTGCTGAACCTTTAGCCAACAAACTTGCTCGCGGAGGAGCAGCTACGATTCAGGATATGATGCCTATCTTTGATAAGATAATAGAGCTTAGGGATCGCACAGCAAGTACAGGCCAATTCGGATTAGATTTTGCTGCCGACTTACTTGGTCAGGGAAAAGTCCAAACAGCGCAGTTAGTTCAGTTGGCTCTACTGGCTAAGACAGACGTTAAAGCTAACAAAGAAGCCAAGAAGACTCAAGATGAGACTCTTAATAATATCCAAAATTTAAAAGAAAGAGCCTTAAATTTTTATGATAGAACAGCCATAAGCACTCTTGCTGTTCTAGGAACGGTTAGTACAAAGTTAACTACACTAATAACATCCATGTCTCTTATTACGCAAGGTGCAAGATCAATTATACCAGCGATAAACCGTAGAGGTACAACCCCAACCCCAACCCCAACCCCTCCTGCCGGAGGCACTGCTGCTGCTGCTGCTGTAGCTACAGCAGCAGCAGCCTCTAGAGTAGGCCTACAACGAGACCCACAAGACATGCGGCTGATGGGCAGATTGGAACTTCTTAGAGGAACCTACGGTAGCCCAGCGGAAGATAGGGTGTATCAGTCTCAACTACGCTCAGCGACCGGAACTACAGACCGGAGAGGTAGAGGATCACGCGCTCGAACCTACGCAGGTCGCTTGGGTCGGGCTGGCGTTGTTGGCGGAACAGCAGCCTTATTTGCAACTCAATTCATGCCTGAAGAGGCGGCGATGTATGACGACACTATAAATTTTGGAATAATGGGAGCTAGCATTGGATCCATGCTTCTCCCAGGAATCGGAACTGCAATAGGCGGTGCGCTCGGCGGTGCTGTTGGATACATGAAAGATACCGCTGATAATACCGCCGTGTCCCGTAGAGTTGACAAGGAAAGACTAGAGATGGAGAAGGAGGAAAAAAGACAGGCAAGAATTGAAGAAGCCTCCATGGATATACAGAGGATAAACTATTTGGTTGGCTATGTAAGAAGTAGGGGCGGGTTTGATCAATTTGATGATTCTTCAAAAGCTATGAAGTCGATCAACGAGTATGTAAGAAAAATAGCTAACGATGCTAATACCCCTAGAACCACCGCAGCGAGATAGAGATAAATTATGGTAACTTACAGTAGTAACAACTCATCCCCAGTATCTGAGCGTTTTAACAATCTTGATAAGAAGAAAAGAAAAAAGAGATTATTGCATGAAAGATCGCATTTTGCTTTAGAGTTCCCTCAAGCAAATAATAGGGTAATAAGAACCTTCATACCTTTTTTAGAAAATCCTCAAATAACTGAGAGAGGTGAAGCCAATTTGAACTCTTATCAATTAGTAGGGCGTGCTGGTGAGTTATTCTCGTATGTAGGAGCTAAATCTAGAAGAATTAATTTAACTTTTAACATAAATCTTCTACACCTTGCTGACATCGATTCTACTGAGGGTATCTCTGAAAAATTTAAGAAGAGTTTTAAATCTTTTTTCACATCAAAACAAAACGCTGTGAAGAGCTTTCGTTTGAAACCTGAACCTATAAGGAGTAGGCTAGGTTTTAACTTTGAAAATAATGATGTGGAAGAAGAAGAACCTTCAAGTAGCTCTTTAACAGGTCTTAGAGATTATGCAGGCACACACCGAGCCTACTATAGAGAGGCTATTAGTGGTATTACATCTCAAGAGTTAGATGACACAAACACCCGAGAGTTCCTAGATGCTTTAAACTTCTCAGTAAACCCTTTAGTTGATAAGTTCGTAGCGCAGAGAATCACTAGTTTTAATGAGAATACTTTAAACGATTTAATTAATTTAGTTTACTGCTGGGTTAATCTAATAAGGGCTTCGGTTATGAATAATTCATCTAACACTCTTTACGGCCCTCCCATATTAAGGTTAACACATGGTCCTATGTACAACAATGTACCTTGCTTAGTCGAGACTTACAGTATAAGAGTTGTTGAGGACGCAGGGTATGAAGTTCAAACATTAACACCCAGAAAACTTGAAGTCAATCTATCCTTGGTGGAATCTAGAACTGGTAATTTTGGTAAATATCGAGCTACCAAGGTTGAGGACGGCGACAACATTACAGGTTGGGAGTCTATTATAGATAATAATGATCTTGACCCTCAGAATGGTCTCATCGGGAGTAATTAAATTGACTAAGTATAATAATCATTTGAAGATGGGTAGTATTCAAACTCTTCATAGGGGCAAGAAGGTAGCCAGCAGCTTGAATTCTTTAGAGTTTAGAGAGTTCATAAACTCTTTAGATGATAGCAACTATGATGTAGGCAATATTCCGCCGGGTTTTGAGCACCGTGCTGATCGAATATCGGAATTGTTTTACGACACCCCCGATTTAGATTGGCTAATATGTTGGACTAATAATGTGTCAGACCCTTTCCAACAACTAAACGTAGGGGATAGAATAAGGATATTAAAGTAGTATGTCAAAGACTTTACCCTACAATGTTGTTTTAACTAGGTCTCCTAAAGTAGCTAAAAAACTATTTTTTCAAAAGTTAACAGATTCAGATGGTTTAGTTACTGTAAGAAGATTAAACAATATATACTCTAGACTTACCGAAGATGAGAAAAGAGAAACTTTAATAGTCTCACCCTTCAATAATAATGGTTTTATTAGTCTGATAAATGAATATCCTGCTGGAGGTAAGAGATTTACAACTATAAGGATGCTTGAGTCTTCTAAAATTCTAGAAAACCTTCTAATACCTAGAAACCCTTACGAGGAACACGTAACACAGAGATTTAAAAAGAGAGTAACAAACTTAGAAACTATTGACAATGAGACTACTCAACTTCTTAGTGAGGTTAGGCCTAGATTTTATATAGCATATGGTCTTGGTGATGATGTCTCTGAGTGGGCTGGTCCCTATGTAATCGATTTGATAGACATAAACCTATCTATAAACCCTGACGGCGTTCGGGAATTAGAGATGGCTTTCACCCCCACCATAGACTCTCTTAAATCTTTTTCTAACAAACAATACATAGATCAGGACCTTTCTCAAGGGCAATCTGTTTTTGATACTCTTAATACAATTTCTAATAAAATTCCTAGAGATTTTTTATTAGAATTTGATTTAGAATCTAACTTTATACTTGAAGGGGTCGTCGTCGGTCGCCTCCCCGAGCTTAATAAAGTAGAGCCAATCCCTAAGGGAGGTTTCAACAAAGCAATTAGAAGCTGTCTCCGAAAATACCTATCTAATAATTATGCGACCATACCTTTAGAGAATATACTAGTATTATTTTCTCAAGACTTAGATATTAGCGGAGAGGATCCTAATGCCTTTTTTAGAAGGCCCGTTAAGGAGTTCACGACGCCTTTGTTGAACGTTGGCGTGCGCGGGTCGGGCCTGATTAAAGCATCGCCTGCAATAACTTTTCAAAAACTATATACTGATATATTAGCTGAGTATGGACTTAATTGTTCTCACCCTCCAGATACCGAAGCTGCTCAAGAAGCTATAGATAAAAGTCTAACCATGACTAGAGAAAAGCTTAGAGTTTCTGAAGAGATTTTAAAGAAGAACAATAACCAACTTAAAAAGCTTCAAAAAGAATTAGTAGAAGCTACTGCGAGGCTAGAAGAACCTGCCCCCTTAGCTCCCGGCATAAGAAGTGATTCAAACGCGCTCCAATCATTAGTCCAACGAAATCGTCTGCGCGACGAGACAATACCGAAGATTGAGTCAGATATCTCTAAATTAGAAAACGAAATTAAAATTATGTTTGAGGATACTCTAAATGATTATTTCGACCAGCTAGCTCAGGATAGCAACCTAGTAACAGAAGAGAACCCTCCTGCAAATCAAGACGCTGCAACAGAGGCTGAGCCTGTTCCCATTGATACTAAAAAGATTAGAATAGGGTTTTACACCGACCACGAACCTGGGGAAGTTAATGCTAATATTCTAGAAGGGCTAAAGCCTTTATACCAATTTTTTAGAAAACTAAAGTCTAAGACGGATCAAGCCTTCGATCCGATTATTTTTGAAGAGAGTGATGTGAGGGTATTATCTCTTTTAAGGAAGCATGGCCTAATTGCAGATGGTACTGCTTCTGTGGTAGTTATAGGTGATAGAGATCTTATTAGGAATATGCTTTACTCGGACAGCAATCTCCCTAGCTTAGGATCAGCTTTAAAGTACGAATCAGAGATTAAACCGCCAATTCAGGGGGGTTTGTCTGGTCTCTCAAAACCTAATAATTCTAGCGATCTTAAAAGTAGATGGGAAGCCTACAAAGAGGAGATGAGGCTTGTGTTGTATCCTAGAAAGTTCAGGACCTCCTCATACAATGAAGAGCCAGACTTTGGCATTTACAATAAATCTTTTAAAAAGAGAGTTACCAAGGAATCTATTATACTTATGCATAATTTGAAAAACTCGAATGTGCTTAGTATGTCTTTAGATACAAGTCCTTACAAGTTGGAGCTTCTTAGTATTGCAAATGAGTCTTCATATGCTCTTCTAGATCAGGCATTGCTGGGTAATCAAACGGTTTTAGACAACTCTCTAAACTTAGACATAATCGATTATGTTAAGGATAAACTTTTAAACGATAAAAATAAAGATGGAGTTGCTCTTTCAAACGACATTCCTGCGATATTAGAAGTAATGTCTAATGACAGGGAGATAATAACAAAACTTAGAGCAGAAAACGTATTGAGATCGGATGGTCGAGATTTCTTAGATTTATTGAGGTTTAGACTTAACGGCAAAGAGCTTTCTAAAGATTTAAAAATTAAGAACCCCCCAGGAAAAACCGTTAAAACTGACGCTGATATCTTAAGAAGAGCTAACAGGTATTTATTTACAGCATCCGTTAGGACTCTACCTTTCTTCAACACAGTAGACTACTTTGGGAGGGACTGCCTACTGATTGGTGCTCCTAATAGAATAGTAGGTTCTACCATAGATACTGAACCTGGGAAAGTGCCCGAACCTTTCATATTCTCAAATAACTATAATATTTACGGATATAAGCACGTCCTGAATAATGACGAAGCGTATTCAGAGTTTATGCTATATAATCCTGATTTCGGAACCCCAGGAGATACCATGAGGTTGTCACTGGGTCAGTTACTTGGGCTGTCGGAGGGGGAGCTTGATTTTGATAGAGGCGGTAGTCAATGAAAACTTTAGTAGGTATAGTAAGGGAAAATACAGACGATAGTGAAGTCGGCACACTAATGGTTCACTTTAGGGACAAGTTTGGTGATCAACCTCAGCCGGTGACTTATACATCTCCTTTTTTTAAGATTAATGCAGGAGGTATTGTTGCAGTCCCTGAAGTTGGAGATCAGGTTCTAGTTTTTTGGAACGAAGAACTTACACAAGGTGAAAAGCCATTTTATTATATATCAACAATTGTCGCTTCTAAGGAAACTCCAGGAAACAATATTGAGAACCCTAACTTCAAACCCCTTAGATCAACTGATTCGCAAGCTCAGGTTTATAATAAGCAGAATAAACCAGTAACCCAAGCATTCACTAATTCTGTGGGCGCTGGAGTTCTAATTCAAAGAGACATGCAGGATGACAGGATAAAAAACAGCGTAACCGTTAAAGAGGAAGGGGGTAACGAGGTTACCGTAAGCCCGTTAGGAATTCAAATGAAAAATCCACAAGGGGATTCAATAGTTTTGACAGGGAGCAACGGAGACGAACAGAGGCCAGCTAGATCTTTGGATATTAACACTCAACTATCTCAAAGATATGTATGTCAAGATTCAAGCATTGTCATGAAGATTAATGAGGGTATGGATATAAATATTGCTAACGATTCCTCAGGTCCAAACGGTCCAAATGGTACAAATGGTAAATTCTACGGCAATGTCAGGCTTAAGAGTAAGTTTAAAAATATAGATTTAGCTGCTATTGGTGATAAAAGCCATGTAAATATAATTACAAAGGGAGCATTTATACAAGTGAATAGTGAGGGGTCTGTTAAAATTACTGGTGACGGTAATATACAATTAGCTAGCCGAGGTTCTATTAATATGAACGCTAGTGGTGGAGTTAATATTTTCGGTGGCGATCCTGGGGTTAAAATAGGTTCTTCTGGGGGCGTGAAATTAAATGGCAATTCTGTCTCTGTTAATGACACAGAAATTAAATTCTTGCCTACAAGCAATAGTAAGGATGACCTTGCCGCGCCGGTCAGTCAAAGTCCAGGTACCGCCCCTGAGTCAATCAACATAACGGATAACGACTATACTGATCCCGTGGGAGTTCCAATCTAATGGGCTTTGACCTTTCAACATTTTTAAAGACAGGAGGCTCCGCCTCAGACCTAGCCTCACAGTTTGGAGTGCCTAGCTGCATGCTTACTTTAGGCACGGACATTCTCAGCGTTATTCCTGTTCCAATCCTACAGAAATACCGAGAAGCCGTTGTTAGAGGAAGGCAGAGGGCAGACACCGTAGTTAAGAACGTTAATGCAGAAATAAGGGATGCTTTAGGCATATCTCTCTTCCCAGACAGAGATGGAAACTTTGGATTCTTCTCAAGATCATCCAGGTTTGGTTTAGAGGTGCTCAACATAACTGAGGACTTGGGTGAGTTTATAGGCGCTGCACAAGGTGTGGTAGCAGCAGGCGGAGAGTTGGCTAGGAGATTTGAGGCTGCTGCTGAGTGTATGTCAAAGTTTAAAGAGTTCCTAGACTTCTTAGATGGTAATTCGTTCCAGCGCAGAGAAGAGCTAGGTGACCTAGAACCGACAGACTTAGCGGATATAGTTAATGGTGAGTTTGGAGCACTCATGGATCTTGCAGGTACCTCGACTACTTTTGTAGACCTAGCGGACACTCAAATAGGAATTATTGATGATATCATCCTAGATTCTATTGTTAATCCTCCTGCCCCGCCTCCACCTGAGATCACTGAATCTGTATTCCGACTTGAAGCAGGACCTCCAAGATCTAAGACTGGTAAGTTCTTGTTATCAGTTGATGGGCTTTACTATGACTCTCAAACCAGTGGCGTTCAACCTGCGTTGCTTGAGCTTGAAGATAGGTCTGAGTCTGTCCTATTTGAAGATGGGGGATTCCCCTTTGGTGAGGCTTGGAAGTTAGAGTTCGACCCCAGCTTAGGGGGTAGAGGATTACCGACTACTTCTAAAGATCTAAGGTATTACTTTAATAGTGTTTTAGATCCCGATATAATTGATAATTCTCCTTCAATAACAGCTTATTATGATCAGGATGATTTGCTTCTAAGCATTAGAGGCCAGAAAGATAGAAGAGTATTTGACGTTTCATCAGAAATCAAAGAGCTTGTGGAAGACTCAGCCTCGCAAGCAATTATAGAAAATATGAGGCAAGTTTTATTTTCTGAGATAGCACAATTCGATGATAAGTTAAATAAGAGAAAGAAACAAGTAGAACTGGCTGTTAAGGTTCCCACTTTCTTAGGAAAAGGTCCCTTGTTTACTCCTGGAAATATCCCGGTAAACGACTTTTCATATTTAGCGGGTTCTAACTTCTTGCTTGATATTCAAAATCAAAGAAAAATTGTAATACAGCAAGATGATGTTACGGGAGTTGTATTACCTCTTGAAACTAAGTTTACGGAAAAGATAGAGACAACGGAAGAAGTTGTTATAGACCACATTTTACTATCTAATATTGCGAGAGGAGAGACAATATCCAATCCCTTAGAGCCCTCTGCACCGTCACTTCAGATCAATGATAGGATAATTTCGGATGGCTTAATTGCTTTATATAATTACCTAACCGTTAAAGAAGATGTAGCTTCTGGGACTAATTTCTCGGTTAGGAATTCTAGTGACTTTGGTAGACTTTTGGATTCTCAACTGGTTGGGTCGTCGCCCGAAGTGTTCACTAGAGGCTTAGGCATTCCCTTTTTAAGCGGGGTTGCATTCCCGAAAGATGGATCCTCAGAGATAGATGTGACTGGCAGCTACCTCAGACTGCCAGACAGACCTCAGTTTCAAGATTTACTTTATAATTCAGGTGGCGCGACTTTTGAGACTTGGATTCACATGCCTGATTTAGATGGTACAACACAGGGTTATAATCTTCATGATAATAATACCTTGGGATTATACAGACTCATTTTAGCTAATGAGAACGTGGGTATATCCGATTCTAAACAGCCTCAAGAAGATATTAATAATATGAGCCCTGATGCCGGTACTGGTATCGTACGGGGAGCCATCTTAGGATTTACTAGAGATAGAAGGTTTACACTCGGCTTAGAGCCTAGTAATGATAGCAGTGATAATCCGGTTGGTGATCTTTGTTTAGTCTTAGCTCCGACTCAATCTTATGACTCTTCAAGCGCCGGGTTTATTGCAGATAAAACAAACTGTAATAAAACTGGCATACACGGCATGACTATACCAGTTTTTGAAACTTTCAACGGTGTTTCGCTTTCTAGCTGTGGCAGGTCTTTTACTCAATTATCCGTATGTATGGACCCCCC
>CETN01038030.1_pt1 | contig 12824 bp, 5 predicted proteins | sample 531301 | NCBI WGS metagenome assembly CETN01 (sample SAMEA2622656, study PRJEB7988) | marine metagenome | isolation source: saline water (ENVO:00002010), including
ACTTATATGAATGTTTATTTATCAGACCCAATTGTACGTTCTTTAATTGATTTACCTTGTCTTTATGCAGTAAAGGATGGTTATGATATTGTTACTGAAGATAAGGAACTTAGAGAAAAAATAGAGAAGATGTTTGTTGATATCAATATTGATATGACAATCTATGGTTGGCTACGCAATGCTCGAATCTTTGGTTCAGGCTATTTGGAATGGACTGGAGACAACCTAGTTCTACGTTCTTCTCAAAATATGTATGTTAAAAGAAACGAACACGGTCAAGTAATGTGGTACTACCAATCTGTAGGCGCTGACCAAGAAGACGTTCGTTTTGACCCAGATGAGATAGTAGAATTACAAAACAATCCTTTTGATGATTATGCGTATGGACTTTCAGACATCCATACTATTTTATACTTAGTAGACCTAAAAGATTATGCAGAGCGTGACATCGGTGCCGCTCTTAACAAATATGCGGTCTCTCGTTTCGACATTTCCTGCGGGCTCCCTGATATGCCCTATGGCCCTGATAAGATTAATGAAATTGTTGAAACTTTTAATACTTTAGAACCCGGTGAAGATATAATTCACGGTAACGATATTCAAATTAAAGAACTCGAAGGTACTGACCGTGCTTTTGAATATGGTAAATACACAGATGATTTATTAGATAAAATACATATGGCTTTAAAGGTACCAAGAACAATGTGGTCTAACCCTGCTGAGGCAAGACCTATTTTTGAACCTTATGTTAAATATTTACAAAAAGCTGTAGAATCATCAATTAATTCACAACTAATGCCACAACTTGGCGATGCCCGTTTTGTTTTCCGTGCACTCAACTTAGAAGACGCATTTACAAAAGCTAAAACAGATATGATATATCTATCAGAAGGTGTATTAGCTTCTGGAGAAGTAAGAGCTGAAAGAGGTTTAGATAAGGAAGGAGTTGTAGAAATGCAACCTACTGACCCAAATATACCTCTCAGTGGAGGTAGGGATAAAGATAAAAAAGAAGAAGGTCGCAGAACAGAACAAAGACTTTCTAAAAATAAATCAGGTAACAAGAGAAAGCAAAGCAACCAGAAAGTTAAGAAAGAAGAGGTTGTGGAGGTAGTTGTATGACGACGTTTGAACGATGTGTATTAGAGTTAGGTCCTCGACTTAAAAAGAGAGGAATAGACAATCCCGAAGCTATGGCAAAGGGAATGTGCCTAATGTGGGCAGAAGAGAATGGTGAAGAAAAAGAATTTGGAACTATTAACAGCGCTGAGACCCAAAGAAGTTTTGCTATGGATTTCAAATTAGATGTGGAAAAGATTAAACAATCTTCTAAAGAAAAGAGGGATGTTTGGGAGTTTCCTATCAAAGCTATTACTTCAGGTCGACACGACTATGAAGTTGAAGGCGAAGAACAAAAAGTTTTCATTGAACCAAGTATTCTTAAAGAAAGTTTAGAAGCTTTCAATGAACTGCCTATATATTACACTCATCAAAGAACGCCTGAAGATTTAATCGGAAAGGCATTTAATCCTCAAATTGAGGAGATGGAAAATGGAAAAGTTGCTGTTACGATGCAGGCTCAAGTATTTGAACCTACAGAAAGAACAGCTGAAGTGATAGAGAAAGTTAAAGGCGGTGACATCACTCACGTCAGTATAGACTGGTTTTCGAAGGATGTCGATGTTATGGGCGATTCTTATGCCACTAACATCAGGCCGGTTGAGGTTTCATTTATAGATAATGAAATAGCAACGCCCGTCTGTGGGGAATGCACGATTGACACGGAATGCGGTACAAAAACTGAAAGGGAGTTTGCAACCAAGGAACATTGTGGTTGTGATGGACCTTCAGAAGATAAGTGCCAATGTGACCACGACGGTGAACACAAAGAGGTCGATAATATGAGCGAGGAAGTTGTAAAAAGCGAATCTGAAAAGATTTTAGAGAGAGAGTTTGCTTCATACAAAAAGCAACTGGAAGAAGTATCAACCGCCCATAAAGAGTTAGAAGGTAAGTACGAAGAGGCTACCAAACTCGTCGCCGATTTCCAAAAAGCAGAAGAGGAGAGACAAGTTGCTGAAGCAAAGCGCGTCAAAGACGAACTTGTTGGTAACGTCATCTCTAAAGAATTGCTATTGGGAAGAGTCGAAGAGGATAACAAAGCCGCTCGAACTGAAGAATTAGCTCTATGGGAAGATAACAAACTTTCAGGGTTTTATGAAGCATTAGAGTCTATGGAGGCACCAGAAACCGAAAAAACTTTCGGTAAAGGTATCGCTAAAGATTCTGAAGAAAAGGCCGTAGAGGCCGAACCTGAAGTAGAGAGAATGTTCTCTATGAATAAAAACGGAGAAATCCGATTTAATAGGAAATAGGTGATTAAATTATGGCAACAGAAATAATTGTAAACGATGGTGGGGCACCAAGCCGCATCTTACCATTTACAGCAAACGAGACTATTGCAGCAGGTGATTATGTAGTTCAACACACCAATGGACAAATCCAACCAGTAAAAGTGAGTGGAGCCAAAGGTATTGGAGTATCATTAACCGCAGCAACATCCGGTAACATTGTAAATGTAGTAACAGGGAAGGGAGTATTGTTAAGAACATTTTGTTCAGGAAACATTAACCCCGGAGCAGAAATAGCAGTTCAAGGTGCAGGAATGTACTTAGAAACAGCTACCCCAGTTGTAAAAGGTCAAGGTTCAGTAGTAGGAATCTACGCAGAAACTTCAGCTTTAGCAACCGGTGACGGATTATCTTTAAAGAAGGTGATTCTATAAGGAATAAGTGATTATTATGGTTACAACACAAGAAGGTATACTAACATCCAATAACACAGGTTCATACGCAGCAACAGGCGGTACAGGAGAGAGAGTCCTTATTGATTATAAAGACGCACTCGTCGATTATCGAACAACCGATATCCCTGCAATCAGTTTGTTTACAGAACGTATGGTAACTGACACTGGTGGAGACATAGATATTACATTTGGTCTTCCATCAATGAATATGGAACAGATAGACGAAGGTTCTACACCTAAATACCAACACACAAAGATGCGCTCCGAGAGAGTATCTGTTAAAGAGTGGGGTATTGCAGTAGGTGTAACCCGAAGAATGATTGAGGATTCCCGATTCAACGAAGTTGAGTTGGCCCTTAACGAAGCACGCAGAGCAGTAGATAGACATTTGGAAAAACACGTCATTTACGCTTTGATGGGATTAGCAGACACTACATTTGGTACAGGTATTAGCGGTTCAAACATTGGCGTAAATACTGGAGAAAATGGTACAGGTTCGATTACCGATTTCTCTGAAAATATTTACGGTGGATTCATCGCTAGTGGTGGTACTGTTGATACAGGAAGATTGTACAACTACGCTTTGACATCTGACGCACAATTGACAAAAAGTCACTATGTGTCAGCTGTTTCAGGAGTTGCAGGAAAGCTAAGACTTGCTGACCTTACCAACGCAATTGAATTGATTGGTAATATGGGATACAATGCAGACACCGTCTTCATTTCCCCAGCACACTACAGGTCTTTACTTGATTTGGCTGACTTCACAGTCGCAGCATCACTCGGTACTGGAAACCCACGTAACGATGGTGGTCAAATGGGATTCTTAGAGAATACCGCTGCTAACGGTCTAGTTGGACAAATCTACGGTCTAAACGTTTTCACAAGTGCTTGGATACCATCCTCAAGGTTTGGTGTCTTTGATTCTAGTGTCAAACAAATGGCTTACGTCGAAAGACGCCCATTGACTGTAGAAGAAGCAAACCCCGGTTTCGGAATTGTCGGTTCTTATATGTCTATGAGATACGGACTAAAGGTCATTAGACCTGAAACTGGTGTAGTTGTTATTAACACTGCATAAGGTAAATAATCAGCTCTTCGGAGCACGGTTTACAGTTGGGGGTCTGTATAAAAACCCCCACAATCTTTTTTAACCTAGGCAACCTAGGTATTATGTATGCCACTATCGAAAAGAATATTACCACACGGAAAGAAGAGCATTTTAAAAAATGTTTCAGGGTCAAACGTATCAAGTTTGGCGTTAAGTGATAATATTTTACAATTAAATCAAACTAACAATGTACCACAAAGAACTGTAACCCTACCTGTGGTGGGTATCTCTGCGGGAACAAATGTAACAGTTAGTGAATCATCAGGCGTTTACACTATTAATTCTGCCGGTGGTGGTGGTGGTGGTGGTAGCGGTATAGTTGCATCTTCTTCACAAGGACAATTACCTTTCTATAAAACTGCTGGTGTAGCATCTACTATATCAGGTACTAGTGTAATCACTTTTAATAGCACTAACGAATCTTTAAATGTACTTACTAGTGTTGCAGGCGATGCTGGTTTGATGTTAAGAAACACTAATGCTGCTTCTACTGCAAATGGTTTAGCTGTTTTCGATGAAAGTGATAGTAGACGATTAGATGTTGGATATAATAATAACACTAATGAATCTTATATATGGTCATATGCAGCAGATGTACCTCTTAAAATTGCAACCAATGGCACTGAAAGAATGCGTATTCTTGCTGGTGGTAACGTAGGTATAAATACGAATAACCCTAGTGCACTTTTACACGTTATCTCAGGAAGTAATGGATATGCAGCTCGGTTCGATGATGGTATTTTATTAGACGGTAACAACGTTCAATTATTAGGTTACGGTCAAGGTAATCTTTGGGTGATGGGTAATAGTGGTAATCCTAAATTAACATTAGGATATTCACACAATTGGAATTATGCAGTTTCTTTAGAATATCTTAAAAATGCTACTCCAAATGTAGGTTTGTCTGAATTCAAAGTAGGACAGACACAAAAAAATGCAACTACTTACGACCACGGTATAACATCGTTTTACACTAGTGGTTCAGAAACTATGCGCCTTACCGCAAACAATAGGGTAGGTATAGGTACAGATAGCCCTGTTAAAACGTTAGATGTTTCCGGAGCTATTCATACTACCCAAGATTATTATTTGAGAAGGACTGGAGGAGCATTTTATTATCAAAATACTGCTGGAACTAATTTATGGGCTCTTTATGAAACAAATGGAGATTTAGCAGTATACGATTATCAGGGTGGAGGAGCTCAGATGGTTACCTTTAAAAATGGTGGTAATGTAGGTATAGGTTCAACTAATCCGAGTTATCCTTTACACGTTATGCAAGGAAGTAATACTTATGGAATGTATATGTTTAACAATGGTTCTAAAGGTATTTATTTTGGAGACACTAATAATGACGGTACAGGGTTTGGTAAGATTGGTGGTGTTGGTGGAAGTCTTTTCTTAGGTTCTACACAAGTATATACTTCATTCATTCCTACTTCTGATTCTAGTGCTAATTTGGGACAATCAAACAGACGTTGGTCTTATTCTTTTTTCAGATATGGGCAATTTGGATATAGTTCTGGTGATGACGAAAATAGCGGTTCTGGTGGATATGTATTAGGTGTTAGTGGTAATGCTGATAGACACCCGTTTATGGTTAAAGCATATGGAGATGAAGGAGTTCCTAGTTTTATTGTAACCTCTGGTTCTAATGTAGGTATAGGTACAGCTTCACCCGGATATTCATTAGTAGTATCAGGGTCTGCCCCAGAAATACAAATTAAAGGAAATACACCTCGACTTAGATTGGAAGATATAGATTCAGGAAGGTCGGATTGGAACTTAGGTTTGGATTCTACCCAGAATGGTCTTAATTTTGCAGAAGTGGGTGTAGCAGATAATGTATTATTTTTAGAAGCTGGTGGTGACGTAGGCATAGGTACAAGTGGACCTACTGCTAAATTAGATGTTCGAGGAAGTGCAAAAATTGGTTCAAGTTCTTACACTACTATATCAGACAATGAATATGATGTGTCTAGTGGAGATTTTCTTTTAGATGTCGCTGATGACATTACACTTGATGCTGCTGGTGGAGATGTTAAGTTTAGTAAAGCTGGTGGTAACAAGTTTACTGTTTATATGGATACTAATGATAATGTCTGGTTACAAGCTAAAGGCACAGATAAAGACCTAAACATTACAGGTGTTGATAATGATACAGGTCAAGTAACTGCATTATCTTTTGATATGTCAGAAGCAGGTCTTGCTACTTTCAACACTACTCCGGTTGTTGGAACAATGACTTCAAGTGATAACAGTACTAAAGCAGCTTCTACTGCTTATGTAACTACTGCTGTTGCAGCAGCCGGAGGCGGTGACGTTTCTAAATCGGGAACACCGGTAGATAATCAACTAGCTATATGGACAGGTGCTAACACTATTGAAGGTAATGCTAACTTTACTTACAATGGGACTATTGTAGATATAAATGGTAATTTAAGAGTACAAGATAGTCATACACTTGCAGCTGGTGATAGTGATGATTTTTACTTATATCACGATGGTAATTCCACTTTACGAAATGACACTGGTATTTTCAATATAACACAAAACGCAACTTCTAACCTAGTTATGACTACAAATGGAAACAGTAATCAATTAGTGTTAAAACAATCTAATGGTGGAGTTGGTGTAGGCACTGATGCACCCAGTGAAAAACTTCACGTTGTAGGAAATATTACTGGAAGTAGTAATTTAAATCTTGGAACAGGTGTAGAGTTACAAGGAGGAGGAACTAGTACTTTTAGTAATGCAGTTAACATTGGAGCAACAGATGCAAATCAAAACACTTATCTGAAAATTATGGGTTCAGGTGCAGGATATACCGCAGCTGGTATTAAACTATTAACATATAATGGAGCTAATAGACCCGGTGGTGTTTATTCATATAATCATCCTAATACAGCAGGATGGTATAGTGGTCCTCTTTATGGTACTTCTTTCAAATGGGGGGTAGCATATAAAAGTAGTTTAAGTGATACAGGAAGTTCCTTAGAATCAACGGCAGATGACGCTAATGCAATCTTTACAATACAACCTGATGGTAAAGTAGGTATAGGCACAACTACACCTCAACAACCATTACACGTTCTAACATCTGCTAATGATAAAGGTATACTCATTGATGTAAGTGATGATACTCACGAAGGTAGATTATTATTTGGTGACACGTCAAGTAACGCTATTGGGCACATAGGTTATAATCACGCTTTAGAAACAATGCGTTTCACTGTTGGTGGTTATGAAACAGTGCGTATGGCTAACGATGGTAGTTATAGTAAGTTATTCCTTGGTGCAGATTCAACATTAGGTTTGTATAGATATAGTAATAGAATGGATTTTTACATTTCAAGTAATCCACGTATGCACTTAGATGCAAGTAAACTTTATTCAGCAACAAGTGGTGGACCTTTATTAGATTTAACTCCAACTGGTGGAGAAGCTAATTATGGATTTTATGGTGACCAAAATACAGGTATGTCTAGAAGTGCAGCTGACACTTTACACTTATTGACTGCTGGCGTTTCTGGTATGACTATGAACTCTACTCAAGGAGTTGGTATAGGAGTTATTGCACCAGACACTTTAAGACAAGGACAAGGTTTAACTATTTCTGGTACAGGTATTACTTCTACTGCATATACTAGTTCTACACACACAAGGGTAACATCATTGTATGCACCATCTTTAGGTTCAGGTTCTTATGTTTTAGCTGGTATTGGAGGTAAACATTCACAAATGGGTGGTGGTCGTGCAGAACCACCTTATATGGTTATAGGAGCAGCTGAGCAAACTAGTTTACATCAAAACGCAATGGGTGGTGGTAGAGCTGTATCTTTAGCATTAGCTGGTACAGCAGGTTATAATTCTGGTGGACAAGATTATGGTAACTTTGGTTCTTTACTTTTCCACGGTAATAGTAATTGGTCTAGTAATGCTAGAAGATGGTTAGTTAGTAATGCTTGGCGCAGAAGTGGTGCTGGAGATATGGGACTTGGGTTTGCTTCAGAAACATCTGCAAGCCTTGACCCAACAATTTCGGGTAGTATACCAAGTGTAGTCTTTTCTACAGATAGTAACTATGGAACAGCAGGTAAGGGAGGTTTACTTGTAGGTAATACCAGTCACATTGCTACTGGTAAAGTTACAGTTGTAGATGCCGATAACGGAGTACCTTTGACTTTAGCTTGGGATGGAAGTCACTACACTACTTTCGGTATGAATAGTGGTGGCGACACTGTAATAAAATCCCATCACGGTCAGTTAGCTTTAGAAACAGATACCGGTGGCGAAAGAATCAGGTTAGATAGTAAAGGAGATGTACAAGCTGATTTAGGAGGTGCTGCAGGTACTTATTTGTTTAAAGTAGTTGACAGTTCCCAGAATTGGTTATTTACAGTTCACGATGATGGTCTTGTAGGATTACACGGTTCTGACCCTGCAATAGAAATCAAAGAACGAGCATCAGCACCTAATCATACAGCTGCTTTTGGAAAACTCTGGGTTAAAAATGATGACCCTGCTAATTTATATTATACAGACGATGACGGTAACGACATTGCACTAACTAACAACGGTTCTGCCGCTGGAGGAGGCGGTAGTGCTGCCGGTTCTGATACTCAAGTCCAGTTTAACGACGGTGGCTCTTCGTTTGGTGGTGATGCAGGATTAACATATGTTAAAGGAACTGACACATTAACTGTCGCATCTAACATAAACATAAATGCTAATCTTATATCTGGTTCTAGTGGACACTTACAATTATATGCAGCAGATAATGTAAACCTTAATTCTGAAGCAGGAATAACTAATTTTAATTATAGAGGAACTGAAACCTTTAGAATTGCAGCAGGGGCTAGTTCTCCAGTAACGTTACAACCTAAAGCTTCTGGTTATGATTTAGTACTTGCTGCTCAAGACGGTACATCTGTATTGCATTTAGATAGTGCAGATAAACATATAGGTATAGGTACAACTAACCCTAGTTACAAATTAGATGTATATGATGATGTTAGTAGTTTTGTAGGTAGATTTAAAAACACATCTAATAACGGATATGTATTACGTTTAGAAGCTTCTGATTCTACTTTAGATTTCCAGACGGACCACATAATATATTCATACAATATGCATTTCGGTGATGACAGTAAAAATCTATATCTTAGAACACTTGGTCGAAAATTAGGTGTAGGAACATCCAGTCCTGCCACAGCATTTCACGTTAGTGGTACAAACATTGTATCTAGATTCCAAGACACTACAGGTGTTGCATTTACTGATATAAAAAGAATAGGTGTAGAGGATACTTATGCAGCAGTTCTAGCTGGTAATGCTGGACAAGCTTTAGGTACTACTGATGATGCATACACAGATATATGGACTAACAAAAGTCGTTATATTGCATTTAGACACGCAACAGGTTCTACTACAGATGGTGCAACTACTTATATGAGTGGAAGTAGAGCAAGTAGTGAATATCTTAGATTTAAAACAACAGGTAATAATTACAGTAAAGGTGCAGTAATTGAAGGACCTAATGAATTGTATATTAGAACTGCTGGTAAAGATTTAAGTCTTGATTCTGGAAATAATTTAACAACCCATTATGATAAAGAATATGCAATTTATAATGATACAGGCAACCCCGTTTTCCATATAAGAAGTGGAAGTACCGCTGCTATAGAGTATGAAGCCGATGGTGATATAAGGTTTAAATCAGCTGGAACTAGTACTAAAATGTCTATGTTAACTAACGGCAATTTTGGTATAGGCACAACAGCACCTGATGATTTACTTCACGTGTTAGGTGGAGATGTAGACCCATCTATTAAATTACAAAATAATAGAAGTGGTCATAACGGATATTACTTAATGGAACACAGAGGAAGTACATTAAAACTTCAATCTACTGGTTCAGCAGTAGTTCCAATAAGGTTTACTATACAAAACGCAGATATAATGAGAATTGATGACACAGGACTAGGTATAGGTACAGATGCACCTTCATCTAGTTTGCACGTATCTGGAGGTGCAATTCAAAAAGATATAGGAGAGTCTGTATATTTACGTGCAATACACGCTGGTTTTGACTCAAATGCAATTTTACAACATCAACCTAACACCCAGTATGTAAAAGCAGAAGCAACAAGTCCACCGGGTGCAGGAGCTATCCCAACTGAATTACCTCTTGCTGAATCTAAGTATACAGGGTTAGAGATAACAGTTATGCAAAGATGGGACGCAGACCCAGAAGGAGCACTGACTGTTCAGAAACAAGCTGGTAGTTCCGATGTTATTTATGAAGGAGGTAGTAATAGTGCTTCCGCTACTGTATCAATAGCTGCTTATAGGGGAGCAAATAAGACTTTTGTAATAGCTGCTGCTGGTGTTTGGGTTGTCAAAGATTAAGGACAATCTTTATATATAAATTCCACGTTGTTATCAGTGAGGTGAAATTATGGCCATAAGTGATAACGTTTCAGGAAGACAATTTGACTCTTACACACAAGTAACAGACGGTACAGCAATGCGTGTTGTAACTGCCCCAGATGATTCTTCAACTGGGTTAGTTTATACCACAGCAACAGGGTCAGTAACTACAGCCCAGACAGTGTTAATTCAAAAACAAACATTAACTGGTAGAGGAGGTTCTTGGTTTGTTTACAATTCAGGAAGCCAAGCTATTGATGTAGAGATGTTCGCTGCATACGCTTCTGGTGCTGTTAACTACGGTGCTACAGGTTATGCAAAGGTATGGGATAAAGTTGGTTCTACCCAAAACATTGCAGCCACAAATACAAAACACATTCCTTTTAATAACAAATACAGGTATGTAGCTCTTGTAGCATCTACATCTGCTGGAACATCAGCTGGTGTCGAAGCATATTTATACGCCTTGAATTAAGGAGAATTATTTAGATGGCATCTAGAACATTTACGTGGAGCAGGACCGCAGGTAGTCCCGGAGATTGGACTGCACCCGCAAATTGGGACCTTGGCTCGGGATATCCGGGAGATAGTATTGGGACCCACGTAGACACAGTCATCATCCCAACAGGAAAAGATAAGTGTTATGTCAATGCCGCTATTCAATGTCAGAACTTAACTGTAAGTAGTAGTCAAGGTGACTGGAGTGTTCAACAACAAAACACTTTACAAGTAGATAATGATTTAATTTTAGAAAAAGGAACTTTCAATTCAGCTGGTTATAATTTAACTGTTACTAATAATTTAACTGTTAAACACGAAGGTCAATTAGATTTATCAGGAAGTACTTTGAAAGTTGCTTCTGGAAGTAATGCCACAACTTATGGGTTCGTTGTAGAAGATAGTGGAAAAATATTAACAGGTTCTACTGGTGTTTGGTATATTGGAAAAGGTATGGCATCAACTAGTGCAAATGCTGAAGTTTATTTTACAAGTGGCACTTGTTATTTTGTAGGGCAAAATACATCTGCGGACCGTTACTTTGAATTAACTAACGGTGCAATTTATCACAATAAAGGTATGCTTTATATTAAAGCACCAGATGATGCAGAAGGAGATAGTGTATCTGGTTGGGATACTAATATGTATATTCAATGGGCAGATACAACTCAAGATTCAGGTCCTTGGGACTTGGTAATTGATATACCTTGGGATGCTCGAGCTAGTCCTACCTATGCTCAACATACAGTAAGACCTCGTAGTGATTTAACAATAGAACATTATTTATATTTATACAAAGGTAGATTCTTATTAAAATATGAGACTACTAATAGAAACCTTGTAGTCAGTGGTATGACTTGGATGGACGCTCGTGACAACTCAATGAAAAACGCTTGGTTAGGTGGTAATCAACCTTCAGCTATGAATTTTGACCGAGATTACTATAGATATAGTAGAGCTATTTTAGATTGTCAAGGAGGAACAGTTAGTTTGGGAGCATATCCAGCTAAAGGAAATGCTGGTATATATGACAAAAAGACTGACGGAAGTAATGAAGGTTCTTTCCAATCTGTATATCTATATGGGTGTGCATCTATTTGGGGTGGAGATTCAAATCTTATAATAGGTTCATTAAAGGCTAATTATGGCGATGCAAGTGGAAGCACTGGTTACCCTTACCTTCAGTTTAGTAGTGGAACAACTACATTTAACTCTAAAGGGTATAACAGTTATTCAAGTATGTATGTAAATATAGGTACATACTTAGGTAACTACGGTAATACCTTTACATTTAACACTATACCTGTTGGGTTCTATCACGGCAGTGGTACGTTGTTGTGGCAGAATGGATATTCTGCTTCTATTGTAACAATAAATCAAAATGATTATAAGAATGTGACTATTGCTGGTAATCCAGCAAGTGGTGCTGCTCAAACAGGATATGGTAGGAGGTTCCATTGGTATAATGCTCACATTTCTGGTAGTAACGGATTACAAACAAGTAACGGTACATTTACCGGGGGGCCTTTCCATATACATAATGAGATGAAAATAGCGGCTGGTTCACATCTAGAACTTAGAGGCGGTTCAACAGCTGTTGAACCTTACGCTGGTGGATTTTTTGCAGAACGAGGTGTTCAAACTTTTATATCTGGTACGTTAGATTTAAGAAACTACGGTGCAGCTAACTATCAAACTATGTTAACTTCACAGGCTACGACAAGTAGTTGGACGCGTGATGGTGCGTGGGCTCAATTTGAATTTGGTTCTATGATTATTGGACCAAGTGGTAAATTATATTGGCCACTCACTTCGAACACTAAATCATTAGCACAAAAAGCTGGTACTCAAGATTATAGTGGTTCTGTAGTTAAAAACAATGGTGGAGATGAGTTTAACAATGCTACTTTCTATATGTTCGATGGTGGGCAGATGCATCATAATAGTGGAACAATGATGGTGTCTGGTGTTACTTGG
>CETN01160342.1_pt1 | contig 12809 bp, 9 predicted proteins | sample 531301 | NCBI WGS metagenome assembly CETN01 (sample SAMEA2622656, study PRJEB7988) | marine metagenome | isolation source: saline water (ENVO:00002010), including
TCTAATTTATCTTGATTCCTTTGAGTTAAAATTTGATGAGCTTTTGTAGTTTCTAATTCATATTCTGGTGATAATAGTGATAAATCTTTAATATTTTTATGTATATAATAATGCAAAAATTCTTTTTTACCCCAAACATACAGTGTGCTATAATTACTAATTAATTTAGTGATGTATTTATTGTTTAATAACATAGCCTCACTATGATCTAGTGGTAAAATATATCCTTTTTTATCTTTTAAAGGTCTTATATAAACTAAACTTATGTCTGATTTTACAGGGTGGGTTTTGTAAGAATATGGAATTACTTCTATATAAACCTCCTTAAATTTAAATTTATATAAATTAGAAAATTGTCTAGTATTTTCTATTAACCAAAACATTATCTAAATATAACATTTTAAATTAGAAAAGCCTAATTATTTTAGTATGATGGTGTAGAGGTGTTTATATTTGTTGAAGACCTAAATATTTCTTCAGTTGAATTATTTTCTGGGGCTTGCTTTAATTTTAAATAAACAGAAAAACCTAACCATTGATGTTTTTTCTCAATTTTAAGTGCTTCTTGAAGATTGATTATATCATTAGTTTTCCATTTCATAGCTAAACAACTATATAAACTCCATAAAGTATCAGGATCTTGATTTTTAAATTTTATATAAGTAGGATTATCAATCTCTACATATGAAAACTCATTTGATTTTTTAGCGAAATATCTCATATATGATCCATTAATAAAATCTTGTTGAGTTGGAACATATTTTTTACAAATTGGGGGTTGTGGGATGGGGCTTGTTCTTAAATCAAGACCTCTTTGCTTAGAATAAAAATAATTATTTTTTCCTTCAAATCTAGTATCAATACCTTGTAATGGGCTTGGAGGTCTTCCATCAGCTAAAGGAAGTGTGTTCTCAACTAATTCTACTAAATTGGCATAATTAGGGTTATCACCTGCATACATTTTTCCCTCATATGTTTTGAAATAAGGTCCAAAATATGGTTTCTCTGGGTTTGATTTGAAAGCTAAATCCCCATTACTATTAAATCCTGTTTTTATTTTATTTTTTGGAAGATACATTATGGTACTATTTTAACATTATCATATACAGCTTTTAAAACATGTTGGTAATTAGGACCATTTTTCTTTCCATTTGGTTCTAAAACACCATTACCTCCTCCAGCTTTGTCTAATAAAAGATCAATTTCTCTAGCTTGTTTTTGAGTTTTAATATTTTTACCAATACCAACACCACCAAGAGATTTAACATAATCATCATAATTTTTAATAGTAGCCTTTTTATTATATTTTAAACCAAAATGTACTGGGTCATTATAACCTTTAATTAGTCCACCCCAAAAAAGTCCTAATTTTTGATAAAGTTCCATAAGGTGAGGTAATTGGTCTTGCCATATTTGAAATGGGGTAGATTTTGTAAATGATTTATTATCTGAGTCTCTAATAACTATCATATCTATAGCTGTTCCAACATTATGATTTGATCTTCCAGCATAAGGTTGTACTTTGCCTAATTGATCTCTAAAATTTTGTGATCTTTCTAAAGTCCTAAAACATGAAGTTATTTTATATGTATACCCTCCAGTTTCTAAAAGTCCTTTAAAAAATGGTAAAAATTTACCTCTTAAAAAAGGATTAACAGATGCTGCTGCTTGGTCTGGGGTGATTTCTTGATTATATGTAGCATTGGCAGGATACCCAAATATAGTATTAGTATCTATAATCTTACTTGGTGTTGAAAAAGACTGAACAGGTTTTGAAGTTTCTATATTAGTTATTACATCTCTAAATTCATCAGATAAAAGAATATCATTTGTATTAACTTGACCCTTATCTTTTGTGTCCTCTATAATTTTAGTAGCTTGTGTTTCTAATTTTGTTGTCCAAGCATTTCTTTGTAAATTATGGTTAACTTTAGTGACTATAAAATCTAAAGTTTGTGGGTAATTTGAAGGTAAAAATCTAGTGTCAACATGTAATCTATTGTAAATTTTTATACCACTAATTCCTTCTAAATCAATTGATAAATTAAAAGGTAAAAAACCAACAGAGCTTTCTAATGACCCTGATTTAGAAGATTCAGCTTGGGCATAGTTAAAATAGTCACTAACTGTTGGTGGGTTATTTTTCATATACACATCATTAAAAGAACCATCTCCAGATAGACCTAAAACTTTAAATTGTTCTTTAGCATCTCCTATTGATAAATAATTAACATATCTTTTAATTACTTCTTGATTTTGAGCTGATAATGTGGCCACTTCATTTATTAAAGAACCATCTACTACCTCAGGTTTTATTCTATCAATAACTCCTTCATTCCATCTTGAAAAAGCTGTTGCTTCCATCCCTGGGATTGACCCATTAGCTGTTGCTCCTATAGTTATCATAGAGGCGTATCTTTTACTGATTGTAGTTGTTAATCCTACACTATGTACAAAATTAGAAGTATTATTTTTATAACCATATAATTCTAACACAGCAGGATTAGTGGGTATGAAATTTGGATAAGCATCATTACCATTATCATCTTTTAGACTAGATAAAATATCTGGTAGGTTTGGTATTGGTGTTTGGTCAATAATTTTTATAGTATTAGTACTATGATCTAATACAGGTTCTAAATTATTTACATTTCCTAAACTTGTGTTTATACTATCACATATTGTTTTTAAAAATTCAAATAAAACAGTCTCACCATCAATATTTACTTTATCTAAAGTTGTTTTAACAAATTCAAAATTTAAATAAACATTCATAGGTCTACCAAATATATTACCATTAGAGGAATTACCTTGGAAAAAATCTATACCTTCAAACATTTTATTTAAAGTGGGTTGAGCTATAGCATTTTTAAAACATTTAAATCTATCATTCCTAATTATGCAAGTTTTAATATTAGTAGATAATTGATTATCTATTGTATAACATATATTAGCGTTAGTGTCAGTGTCTATTTTTAATAAAGGAACTTTTTGTTTTGTTGATGATGTTGTTACAATTGATGGTATTATTTCATCTTGAATAAAATCTAATAAAACTTTAAATTTAATAAAAAATTTAAATCTACCTTCTCCGTCTAAATTTATTTCAATTCCTTTACTTTTAAATGAGTCTAAACAAAAAAAGTCTACAGCTCCTGTAAATGTTTTGTATGATGGATATCCTACCCTACTTCTCCAAGCCTCAATAAAAGCATCATTACCCGTTACATTATATGGATTTATAATTTTGCCAATTAAAATTTTACTACTCTCATTAACAGCATCTCCATTCACATAAATAGGCCCAAAAACTTTACCTGGTTGTTGTTCTTTAATTAAATTTCCTTTTAAATCTTTAATTTGATATAAGTCAGCTGATGCCGGAGTAATACCTGTGTAATATTTGTTAACTCTATATAACCATGAATATATTCTATCTTTATTTTTTTCAAATTCTAATTCTTGAGAAAATGAAGCAAATGTTGGATCAGGTTTAAATTGGTTGTCTTCAGTACCTCCAGCTGCGTTCATAATTTTAAAATAAAGATAAACCCCATTTTTAAATTGATCTAATGATATATTTTTTAATAAATTTTTATTTGCTTTTTTATAAGAAATATCCCCACCAGAATAAATATCTTTATAAAAAAATTCACCACGAGATTGATCAAATTCTCCTAAAATTAATATCCACATGGCCATATGTCTACTAAAACATGAATTTTGGCTTTTATTTGCTTTTTCATCATCATTTATAAATCTAGACTTACTATAAAAATTTATACTTTCTTCTTTTGGGTTCCAGTTAGTGAAGTAATAAGCACTACCTGCACCAAAAGCTGAAGTATCAGACCATTGTATCCAATTTAGAGTGGATTTATCTTTAGCTATTCTTATATTCTTTTTAATTTGAAAGTTTAATTTACCTGGAAAGAATGTAGCTGTTTTTATTTTATTTTTAAATGAGATTGTTGAATCATCTCTTCCATCTCCTGTTCTATAATAATTGTAAAATGTATCATTATGTTGTCTCCAACTATTTCCTACTATTTTATTTCTACTTGAGGGAAGTTGTATCCCCATATCCATCATTGAATCAAGAGCTTTAGGATCACTACCTTTTATTTCACTTGTATAGTTAGTTCCAGAAAATGCAGCATTCCATCGAGTAGCTGCTTCTTTAATTTGTGGATTAGCATTAGCCCAAAGTGGGTTTTCATCAATAAAATAATTTTGATTTAGATTTGATTCTAAAGCATTTAAATCACCATCATACTTTCTATCTGCTATAGCTTGCCTTTCTGCTTTTGTTTTAGGTCTAAATTTACCAACCCAAGGATTTCTAAAACCAGTTCCTCCATAATAACCATTAATAGCCATTATTATTGAAAAAGTCATAGCTTCTTTTAAATGATAACCAATATTAGCTTGATTAAGTATGTTATCACTTGAGCCCGCAGCTTTTTGTGTTGGTACATTTTTTACATTTATTGTTCCATATGCTTGTGGTTTATTATTAAAACCTAAATTTGTCATATATTTTTCACCATTAGCTATTCCAGTTTGATAAGTAGCATTAGATCTAGAACTACCTTTTGATAAAGAAGGTAGTTGGGGAAGCATAAATTCTAAATTTACAGCTGTCATATCCTCTGTACTTTTATACCATAAATCTAATTGTTTTTCTAGATTTGGATAAATAGTAAAAAATTCACTTATATCATTAGATGGTCTTTGTGATAATTGTGATAATACAGCTTGCCTATTAGCTAAACTAATAGAATCTCCAGTTGATGATTTTGGTGGTATATTAATTTTAAGAGATTCTATAACATCTCCTATACTTATGATGTCTAAATCTATATCATAAGTTCCATCATTAGCAAAAGTCCATGAAAAATTTGATATTTTACCTAATATAGCATCATAATTACCTCTATATTTTTTCCTATTATTTTCAATTTTAATTAAAAGCTCATAATAATTGTCATCTGTTTCAAAAAAATCAGTGTCAATTAATGTTGGGCCCATTTGTTCTAGATCCTGACTTCCAGCTGTTAAAAAATCTCCAGAATCATAATATTGGCTATTCCCAAATTCCATTAATACTGTATATCCTAATCTTAGATATAATACATCAATAAGATCAAATTGTTCTTTATTATAAGCTTTTATTTTAACTCTTGATTTTTTAATAGAACCTCTATTTAAATCTTGACTATCTACACTTACAATTCCTGGCATTGGTACTATACCAAAATTAGTTCCACCTACACCATAAGCTCCATTATCTCCTAAAAAACTTGTTCTTTGATTTTGATTATAACGATAGACTTCTTTTTTATTTGTAGCTTTACTTCCTGATAAGAATAATTCATTGGCTCTAGCTTTGTCTTCTTTATCTTTATAATTAGATAAATTAGTTGAACCCATACTAGTTAATCCATTAAATAAAACATTTTTAGCTGCTAATTCTTTTCCTGGGTTAGTATTTTGAACTATACTATTACCATAAGTTTGTCTTAGTAACTTTAATCTTTCTTTAGTTAAAGATACACCTGAGGCTAATTTGACCCAAGCTAATGTAGAATTAAGATATGAAATTTCTTTAAGACTTCGATTGGTTTTTTTACCATGTATTTCTTGTCTTTTTTTAATTTGGTTATCTACATATGTTTTAAATGGTTCCCCTATAACATTTCCCATAATGTATTATCTATTTATAACTTCATATTCAGCTAAAATAGGTCTTGGGTTAGATGGTATTCTAATTTGAGAACCTATTTTTGGAGTTAATGAATTTTGAATTAATTTTTCATTAGCTATTGAAATAACCCACCATAATGAAGAATCACCATAATATTGTTCTGCTAAAGTATCAAACCTATCACCCGCTGTTGTATAAATATAGATATCACTAAAGGATTTTGGAATTTCAGGATACCTAACAGTTTTATACATTTGTTCTTTACTTGGTGATTTTTTTATTTCAATATTATTATAACGTGGCATTATTTAATTTTTTAGTATTTTAAAAGGGATTAGAAGGTTTGTTATCATAAGCATTATTACCTCCTCCATCATCTAATTGAATAAATCTTTGTTTTCCATAACCTGAACTTTTTGGGTTTTGGTCTGGTTTAGTGACTGTTTCAACATTTTTAAATTTATCACCAAAATTAAGTTTTTGTTTTTGTGGTCTAAAGTTGTGAATTGGAGTAAATACTAATCCTGTTACTTTACATATCATGGGCATTTCTTTAACATCAGAATCTCTAAATTTTATACCTCCCCATTCTTTCTCTTCTTTACCTAAATTAGGTATACCTATTTCCCAAGGAGATTCTTCTGGCACATCCAAAGTTAAAGATTTAATAAATCCTGGTAGTTCATAACACCACCCTCCCATAGTTAATTGCATTAAAGGGCCAGCCATATATCCTGATGTTGTATAATCTGGTGCCAAATTGGAAGCTAGATAATTTAATTTTTTATACATTATCATTATCTCTTCTCTAGATTGAGCAGCTACTGTAAATGACATGTTTATATCTCGGGAAAATTTATTATATTTATAAAAACTTTCACCCCTACCCATATATTGTTGGGCTCCCCAATCTCCAGTATATGAATCTGAGAAGGAATCTATGTAAGCCCTAAAATGGATAAATACTTTTTTATTTGGGTTTTCAGTATCTATGGCCGCTATTCTAAATTTTACTAAATCATTTTTAATTGTATCAGTTATTGAATATGAACTTTTATATAAAGGTAAAGAATTTATTCTATCAACAGGGCCTATTTTTTCTCCAGTTTCATCTAATTTTCCTTGGGAATAATCTATAACATTTCCTCTTTGACCTGGTGATGTGTAATTTATTCTTGATGTTCCTCTATTATTATCTATAGTTAGGTTTTTAGATGGATCATAAGAAGGTGCTATTCCCATTATAGTAGATACACCTTCAGCTTCTTTTAATTTATCTTTTCTAAAATCTTGTTGGAGTGGATCTATATATTTAATAAATTCTTTACTTCTTGATGGTATTTGAATACCATTTGGAAAACCTATATTACCTCCATATAATTTAGCATTTCCTATTCCTGTTGTTAATGGAGCTCCTAACCTACCATTAGCTATTTTTATTTGTGTTTTACCTACACCTAATATAGAAGCAGGACCACCTCCATATGATAATAATTCAGTGTCAAATTTTGAAATTTGATTATCTTTATTATATTTTTTCTTCCAAGGTTCTCCTTTTCTTTTTACTTCATTCAATTGGACCAATCTATTATTAAAAATAGGTTGTGGTGGTAAAGGTTTAGGAGGCATAGCATCCGTGACAAAAGACATAACTGATCCCATTGGGGTTGTATCTGATAGTGTTTGGGATGTTAATATAGGTTTTGAACCTTTATTCTCATTGATTTGATCTTGTAAAGCATCTAAATATTTATTTGGCCCTCTAAAAATAATTAAACCTTGTTTAGGAATATGTCCTCCTTCTATACTAATAGCAGCTTGGCCTAATGTGTTAAAGCGAGTGTAAGCTCCTTCATTTAAAAGAAAGCCACTAGCTTGGGTTCTAACACCTATTCTAGATAGCATTTCTTGTTTAACAATAAATTGAGCTCCTTGGGGAGATTTTCTATCATTAAAAAATTTAGATAATCTAACTAAATCAGTATCAGTATCTCTTAGCCCATTTAATCCTCCTCTTAATAAAAAGTCTGGAGAATTGGGCTCTATACCTTCATTAATACCTGGAAGTTGTGTAGGCATATATGGTTGATTACTATCACCTGGTCCGGGCCTATCACTTCCAAATTTTAAATCTTTTAAATTAGTTTGTAAATTAACTAAAGCCATTCACTTTTATATATTACCTAATCCTTCAGTAGGAGCACTAAGTTTATAAGTACCATTAGCAAATCCTGATCCAAATTGTGGCTTATTAGCAGGTGCTAAAGGTGATACTGGGTTAACTCCATCTAAATCCATTTCTGATGGTAAAGGTTTTGTTTGATAATGTGTAAAATATCCATTCATTGGTATATTTGGTGTACCATTAATTGAATATTCATATTGTAGTTTTGATGAGGGGGTTGCTCCTATTGGTGTTGCAGGAGTTGTACCATTACCTTTTGAGTATGGTGAACCTGATCCATTTTCTAATTTGTCTTTTAATCCCATAATATTTGTTTTAATATGTTTATTATAAATATGTTAAATTATGATAGTGATGTAGTGCCTGTTTCTTGACCATTTGCTTGTTCCTGGAAGTAATTTACATTTGGTACTCCTTTAACTACCACATTGAATTCTTTAGCTGCTGTTGTAGCTGTATTCTCATTACCTTTAGTTAATAATTCTATCATTTTATTAAATTTTTCTTCTAACTTTGATGATGTTGTGTTTCCTCCTCCTGGTGTTCTAGCTGATAAAGTAAGAGTATCATCACTAGCTCCTTGCACACCAACTCCCCCAGCTTCTATTGTTCCTTTTTGTAAAGGTTTAATTACATTTCCTATAATTTGACCATCATTAACATTTCTTGTTGATATTGTTGTTTGAGATTCAGCTTTACCCATAGCGCTATTTAAAGCTGCTACCATAGCTACTATACCACCTATTATAGCTACAGCCCCAATACCTAGAGTTAAAGCTGACATTGTGGCCATAGCTCCTGTAGCACTTAATGATAAAGAAGCAGCCATAGAAGCTATACTTAAAATTAATTTACCTATAGAGATAGCCATAATTCCTACAAGTAGTCCTTTTAAAACACCAGCACTATTGGCAGCATTGGCTAACATATCAATTACTGAACCAAGTGGGCCTTCTACTATATTAGCAAATGCCTCTTGTAATTTAATCACAGCACTTTCAAATTTTGCGGCTGATGATTCTTGCTCCATAGATTTTAATAACTCTTCTCCTGTTATAGCTGCTATTGCTTCTCTAGTTCCATATTCATCATATAATTGTTGTAAATTTCTATCACCAATTTTTTCTAAAATTTCTCTTTGTTGAACTGATTCTATTAGCTCATTTCTTGAAAGACCTACAGCCTCAGCTAATGCCTCTTGTTGTAATACATTCATTCTTGAAAGTTCAGCTGTACCTCCAACTTGTTTAGCCATTTCAGCAGCTGCTTCAGTATTTTTACCTTGTAAAGCTAATAATCTTGCTTTTTCTAAATTTAAATTTTTACCTGTAAGTAATTCTGCTTCTAATTCCTTTGATATTGAAGATTCAAAATCTAATAATTGAGAAGCCATTTTACCAGCTTGATCTAAATTTAAACCAATCTTTTTAGTTAATACAACTTGCTCTGCTATTAATTTATTATTAAAACCATAAGCAGCTTGTAATCCAGCATTAGCTTTGGTTACTTCTTTAAATACATCTCTTAAATCTAAAGCTATACCTGTTTCTTTTTGTAATGATGCTACTTGATTAGCAATTTCTTTGTTTGTTGTTTTAGATGATTTACCTGTAAATTCAGAGTACTTATTTAATTTAAAAGCTTCATCAGCTGATAATCCAAATTGTTTTGTTAAACGAACTTGATTCTCAATTAAATCAGATGATATTCCTTTAGTGACACCAAACCCACTGGATAATTCCATTAAAGCCTGTATTTGGTTTTTATTATTCAAATAAGCTTTTCCTGAATCAATAGCTATTTGATTCATTGCTAATTTTAGACCTTGGGCTTCACTTTTTGAAATTTGAAGAGAATTAGCTAAAGATGTGGTTCTCTTATCAGCAGCAAAAAAGAATCCTAATAAAGCAGCAGGACCAAAAGAATCAGCTATAACACCAGCTGATTTAGCCATTGATTTCAACCTACCACTTGATTTTATACCTAATTTTTTATCACCAACTCTAGCTTCTCTATAAGCTTTAGAAGCATTTTTTAAAGGGTCAGCTATAAGAGGACCTAAACCTGGGATGGTTTTTAAGGATTTGGCCATCCTGTCAGTCCATTTAGTTTCTTTAGCTAATTTTTGGTTAATTTCAACAAGACTATCAAACCTATTTTCAATTTGTTGAGTTACCTCTTTTTGGTCATATAATTTTTCTAAAGCTTCATTTAATAATTTTACCTCTTCTGGTCCAGCATTGAGACTTCTTTTTTCAAGTTCTGCTATGAAAGCTTTTTGTCTTGTTGATTCTTGTAATACTTTAGCTCTATCTCTTTCTATTTTATTAGCTTTTTTCTGATCTTTTAAATCAGACTGAGATATTTTTGATAAAGTTTTAGCACTTGAAGCCAGAGATTTTGAATTGGAAGCTGCAGCTTTAATTAAATTTTTAAGATCATCTGAACTTTTGGCTGTTTTGCCTAATTTTTCTGCTATAGAGTTTAAAGTTTCTTCAAACTGAATAGCTTCTTCATTCATTTTTTCAAGATCATCTCCAGCAGTACCTAAATCAACCATTATTTGTTATTTTATATATGTTTTATATAAATATTTAATTATATGAAGTTTTTGAAGGAGTTTTAAATTTAGGTGGAGATATTTTCCCTGTTGATGGTATTGTTGATTTAGATGCTTTAGCATTAGCTTTATCTATTTCTTTTTGTTCTTTATTGTAAAATTCTTGAATTTCATGGAATGTAAATTTTCTTAACCATATAGGCATATTATATATAGTATCCCAATCATATCCTCCTTTTCCATGAAAAACAATTTCATGAATTTGTTTAAATAAATTTTTCCTAAATCTAGGAATTTCACTCGTAGTCAGGCCAAAAAAAGTTGAGACCAATTGGTAAGGATTTTTTATCTCTTCCAGTTGAGGGAAAAAAAGACAGATCTACGTCTGGTTGAAAATCGCTTATGTGTGTTCTTAAAGCCCGGGAGTCTTGGGCTAACATATATTTATCAACATATTCTCGTATTGATTTAGGTTCAGAGTCACCCCCTACTGAGGTTATTATATGTTTTAATCTTGTTGTTAATGTTGAAGAATTATTTTTATTAATTTTCTTTAAACCTTCAGTTTCTCTAGTTATGTTTAACTCATCTTTATGTGTTAAGATTTTAAATGTTATGTCTGTATCTGTAGCTGGAAGTTTAAAACTGAAGTTATTTTGTCCTTGTGGAAAATTTTCTTCATTAATTTCTTTATTATCTAAAGTTGTTAAATCTAAAGTTACTTTTTCACCTTCATACATAAATTCATAATTTTTACCATAACCTAAAATACGAGCTGCTACCATAATAGCATTTTTATCTCCTATAATTAAATCATTATAATTTATATCTGATATAATTAAAGATTGTAATAATTTATCAATTACTATTCCTTTTTCAATATATGATTGATTAGATAAAATATCTTCTTCCTTAGCAGTCATATATTTCATTTCAATCTTACCACTAGATAATGGATTATCTTTAGGGTATATTAATCCTTTAGAGGGTAGTTCTATTGTCTCTGTAGGTAACTTAAATTCCGCCATAATCTTTTATTTGTTAATAACTTGTTTAATATAAATATGAATATAAAAAAGGAGCTTGACATAGCCAAACCTTTTTGAAAATATTTAATTATTTTTTATAAAGATTGGGTTGTTGTTCACTAATTTTATTTTGAGTTTTTAATATTTTTTCTTTATTAGCAGCAAACCAAGAAGACATATTATTATCATTTCTATCAAACCATGTCCAAAGTCTAGTATCTGGAACATCATGTAGAATAATGCTTTTATTTGTAATTTTAGAAGAGTAAAAATAATTAGGAGCTAAAGCTAACATATCATCATCTATATTTCTTAATAATATTTCGCTAAACATAAATCCACCATTTGCCCAATTTATAGTTGTATATGTGTTTAAACATAAATTTATAGCTCTTGAATGTGGGGCTGACCCATATACTGTACAATCCATCATCCATGATTTAATATTATCGTCTGTCATTTTCATCCCAGCAAAAAATGTTATTTTATCTGAACATTTGTCTAATATTAGGTCAAAAGGTCTTATAGGTTTAGCATCAACATCAACATATACTCCTCCAAAATCTCTTAATAATAATAATCTTATTCTATCACTAATATAAGCATATTTAAATATATCAGGTTGTTTTATATAATGTTGTAGATATCTATCATTTTTATACAAATTATTAAAAATCTTATCATGGTCCCATAAATGGTATTCCCAATCAGGATGCATAGCCTTCATTTCTTTTGTAAACTGTTCACAATGTGGGGGAATTTTTTTATCACCAATCCAAATTTGATGGATTATTTTTGGTATTTTTGACATATTAATATTTTACTATAAATATAAAAAAGGGTTAAGCTAAAGCCAAACCCTTTTATAAAAATTATTTGTTATTTTTAGAAATTAAGTACTGCGTAATCTAATCCTAATGTCAATTCAATTTGTTTAGCTTCATTTTCTGTGTCCCAATTATATTCACCAAATGTAGCTTCTTTAATAAATGCTCCTTTTAAAATCCATTCTGATACTATATCACCTACAGGTCCTAATACATTTACTACTAAATCTTTTTTATAAAAATCAGAGTAACCATCTCTACCTGTAACTGACTCATGCCCTAACCTTACCCATTCCATAACTGCTTGAGCTCCTGAAGGTGTAATTGGGTCAAATAGTGTCATTGTAACATCATTCCATACTGATTTGCCTTTAACTTTTCTAAGGATATTGATGTGATTTAATATTACTTCACCTTGTGTTAATGATATAGCACTAACTCCTTTAATGATAAAACTTGGTATACCATCCATATAAAGGATAAACCTGTTGGCTTGCTTTGG
>CETN01025773.1_pt1 | contig 12792 bp, 10 predicted proteins | sample 531301 | NCBI WGS metagenome assembly CETN01 (sample SAMEA2622656, study PRJEB7988) | marine metagenome | isolation source: saline water (ENVO:00002010), including
TAATTATAGGTGATAATGGTTTGTGGTTTGGTAGAATGAATACTACTACTAGTGCACAAGCAACTGATAGTAGTACTAACCCACATAGTGGTAGTGGCTCAAATTATTTTAGAGTTAATACAGCTGGTCAATTACAAGTATCAGGTTCAGTAGTATCACCTATCTATTATGATACAGCAGGAACAACTAATTATTTAGATTTAGGTAACTCTAGTATATCTTTAAAAGTTCCAGGTAATATAGATTTATCTAATAATAAAGCTGTCCGTTTAGCAGATAGACATTCTAAATTATCTTTTGTATTACCATACTTTACACATGGAACATCTAACCTTGCTGTTGATCTTATACTTGGTAATGCTCAGTTAAATGGAATACTTGAGTTAAAATTAACAGCAGGATATTCACATCAGAATGCAACAGGTGAAGCTTACTTTAAATGGATTTTTGGATTTAATCAAGATGGAAGTATATGGTATACTCCATGTTTAGTAGAAAGCAATGTTACAGTTCAGCAAGCTAGTCAAATATATGTAGATGATCCAGCATGGGATTCAACTAACGCTAGATATTTTATAAGAATATACCACAAAACTAGTACTGGTAATCAGTGGGAGGGTACTCTAGAAAATACATCTCAAAATGCAGCTGCTAGATTAGTAGATAATTTTAGTGTAGGTAGTTTGTTAACAAGCACATCTACATCAAATACCCATCATCATGGTAAATTCTTAAGTGATTCAAGCGGTGATGTAGCTTTAAAATTAAAATCTAAAACAGGAGGCGACCCAACTATAATACTTGATAGTGCTGTAGCAAATAGAAGTGGATTAATTAAGTATCAAGATAACGGTACTAATATAGGTAGAATAGAATATGTTCACAATGGTGATAAATTACGATTTCAAGCAGGTTCAGCAACAGGTCAAATTTTAGAATTATCTAATACCGCAGCAACTATTGCAGGGGACATGCAAGCGGATAATATTGGTTTAGGAGCAGCGGCAGTATCATTTGGTACTGGTGTACCAACTTTATTATTTAAAGGAACAAACTCAACAAATGGTCGTGCGGGTGCATTATATTTTAAAGAAAACGATGGAACTGATACGGCTGCGTTATATGTTACAGATGGTGGTGATGGATATGGAACAGTTTTAACAGCTTATCAGGGTAGTTTAAAATTAGCAACAGGTAGTTTAACAGGCACAGTATTAACTCTTGATCAAAGTAACAATGCAACTTTTGAAGGTAATGTAACAATAAGCAATCAATTAGAAATTTCACAAGATGCTGCAAGTGATAGAATATTATTTACAAGAAGTGGACACGATTCTTTTAGTTTATCATTATTAGGTTCACAAGGATTAACAATAACAAATGTTACAGATAATAGAGCAGATTTGCAATTTTCAGGTAGTGGTGATGCAACTTTTGCAGGTGATATAACAGCTTCATCTGGTACTGGTCATTTTTCTGTAGTTAATGCTTCAGGATATCAGTTAAATGGCACCTATGTAATGGATTCTAGTAGAAACCTTGTTAATATAAACTCTTATAGTGGAGGCTCTGTAACAGCTACAGGTAAAAGTAACATGAACAGATTATTACTAGAAAATGCTAGAATTAGTTCTCATGAAGAATATCCTGTTGGACATTATACTGGTGGAAAAGAAATATGGTCATTTGATCCATCTTGGACAGATGATCAACTTTTAGAGTATTTTGGATGCGCTGATGGTGTTGAGTGGTTAGAGGACTCTACTGCTCCCGCTGGTTGGGCAATAAAAATAACTGGAAATAAAAACGTTGGTGGATTATATGACTCTGGTTTTCCATACATACCAATAGAAGAAGATGCTATATACTACATGGAATGTTATATTAGAGGTGTTGATTCTACTTCAAATGTTACACATTATATGGGTAGTCAAGATTTTACGGAATCATTTTCAGCACCATCATCAGGATCAGGTAATCCAGGAAGTTTTGGATACTGGGTTATGTCTAATACAGCTTCTAACGGTACAACATGGACTAAAAGACACGGTATAATTAGAGGGCATTCTGATACTCAAACAGGAAATTTCGAAACAGGTGCAAAATATTGGACACCTCAAGCATTATTTAATTATACAAATAGTAGTGGAACTAGAGCTTGTGTAATATCTGGTTGGAAAGTAATTAAAATATCATCAGCAGAATATTTTGCAGATGGTAGTATTGCTACACCTAGTATATCATTTGCTGAAGACAAAAATACTGGTTTATTTAGACCAGCTTCTGATCAGCTAGGTTTTAGTGTTGGTGGTAGTAGAAAAATGTATATGACTGCTACAAAAACATTTTTCCAAAATCAGGCTAATGGTGTTGAAATAAATAATGGTATATCCCTTTTCAATGGCGCTTTATCTATAAGTGGAGATACTAGTAATGCAGTAACTTTTACAGAAAGTGGAAATGGCTTAATGACTATTTCTGCACCTGATGATATTGTTTTAGATTGTGGCTCAGATATAGTTTTAGATGCAGGTGGAAATGATATAAGGTTTCAGGTAAATAATGTTGAATATGGTAAATTCAAAAATGATAGTGGCAATTTTTCTATTTATTCATCAATAGAAAATGAGGATATTTTATTTAAAGGTAATGATGGTGGAACTACTATAACCGCTTTAACTTTAGATATGTCAAATGGTGGCTCAGCTGTATTTAGGGATGATATTGATTTAGGTGGTAAAATTACAGGAACAGGAATAGGAACTAATTCTTTGGTAGGACCTTTAAGCGTTAATAATGCTTCAAATAACTCGAATGCTGCAAGACTAGATGTAAAATTAGCTCAAACAAACGGAACTTTAGCTGCAGCTAATACAGTTCACTTTGGTGATCAAGCTCATAGTAGTGGTCAGATAATGGGTATTACATTAGGGTATAAAGAACATGCTAATGTTTCGTATAGAAAATTAGCTATGGTGGCTGAAGGTCGTGGAGATAACGCAGCAAGACAAAACTTACATTTATTAGTTAATAATGTTTTCGACAGTTCAAGTGCATCTCTTGCCCATAGAGTTTTATCTATAGATGGTTTCACGCAAGAAACTTGTTTGAAAAGCGTGCTTGCTTTATCTGATGGAAGTTATGCTAAGGGATATAGAAAAGTTCATTTAGGTCTTTTTCAAGGTCCTCCTAGTGTTACTACAGAATCAAGATCTTTCAGATTAGGTAGATTATATTATAATGCTCATTGGGGTCATTATGGTACAATGAAAGTACAAGTCAGAACGAAATACCCGTACAATGGTTACTTAGAATATGATGTTGTACAAGCTTCAGATGGTGGATATGCTGTTTTAACAGGTTTATCAGGGCAAGATGGATTCACTCGACAAGCACAAGTATATTTAGGTCAACAAACAGATACTGGTGTAGATTATGGTGGACATGATATATACTATAAAGACATAGTTTTACAATTAGACACTTACATACAAGCACGTGTGACAGTAGATGTGTACGCTCAATATTTTGAATTTGATAAAACATCAGTAACTACAAGCCAATATTATTTCTCTACATTATTTAGAGACTCATCTAATCAAGCTCAAGCAACTTTGGCTGATCAAGCTCAGTTAACCCATAACATATTTTTACCAGGTCATAACAGTTCATCAAGTGCTAACTCTACTCATGTATTGAGAAGTGCTAGTCATTTAAGACTTAATACAGGTAAAGGTTTATATTTTGATGGTAACACTCATTCTCATACCTATATAGTAGAAGAAGGTGACAACAATATGAAGTTTTATGTTGGTGGTTCAGAACATATGGGTGTTGGTGGTGGTGACGTGTTTATACGTAAACCTATGCAGATGGATAGTTTTCTATATCATATAGGTAACACTGGCACTAGTATGCAGTTTGATACTAATAATATAAAGTTTAGAACAAATAACAGCATACGTGTAGAAATAGATTCTAACGGTAGTACAGCTTTTTCTAACTCCATAAATATTACAGGTACAGTAACAGCAAGTTCAGATGTTGTAGCTTTTTCAGATGAAAGATTAAAAACAAATGTAAAAACATTAGATGGTTCTAAAGTTTATGATATGCGTGGTGTTAGCTTTACCAAAGATGATAAAAAAGGCAGTGGTGTTATAGCTCAAGAGTTAGAAAAAATAGCACCAGAATTAGTTAACAATGAGAGTGAGTTTAAATCAGTTGCTTATGGTAACATAACTGGTTATTTAATTGAAGCAATAAAAGATTTAAAACAAGAAATAGAAGATCTTAAAAAACAAATAAAATAATGGCGGTACCATCATCAGGAACTTTACATATGTCCAAGTTAGCTCAAGAGTGTAAATATGGAGCTTATGGTAGTCTTTCAGGATCACACAGTATACAAGGCCCAATATCAATGTATAATTTAATAAATGGTGGTAATACTGGTGGAGCTGTAACATCAGGAGAAACATACCCTGCCATAAATACAGCTAGTACAGCACATCCGCTAGACGGTCCTTTTGCACTTTTAACAACAGTAGTTGTAAATATGGGTGGTGAAGCGCCTGGCGCATGTAATACTAGTCTACAAATGCACAATAGCAGTAGTTTAAATTCAGCTATAACTGTTTATGTTAGATCTGATTTAGATGGTACAGGTAAAACAAATAGTGTGTTTTCAAAACAAGATCAATATTATGAAACTACACTAACAAGTACAGCTAGTGGTGCTCCAATAGATAAAGCTTGGGAAAGATTAGCTAAAGTTCATACTTATAATGGGCATAAGTATTACACTAATAGCTCTGGAACAACTAGATTAGCAAATGGAACTTATTATATAACATTTGCTGGAGCTAATTCACAAGGTTTATTTTCTTGCCCTGGACCAGGTAATGAATCCTTAAAAATAAAAGTTGTTATAACAAACACAACAACAACTCAAACAAATGAATTAGGACAATAATGGCACCATTACCATATCAATTTAGAGATTTTTATTCGTATGATAAAGACACTGTATCAGCTACAGCCCCTACGGGTGTTACTGTAAACTCTAGCTCAATAAGTTGGAATGAGTTTAATAGACTGGGTAGTGTTAGTGGTGATGGTGGCGCTAGTATAACAGCTAGAGGTTTTGTACACTCTACAACAAATACAAACCCTACAATAGGTGGATCTGGCGTTACTAATTCAGTTCAAGGAAGTGGAACAGGATCTTTTCAAGCTGTGCTTACTGGTTTGAGTAATTGTACTACTGTTTATTTTAGAGCTTATGCTACTAATCTTATAGGAACAACATATTCAAATGTAGACACAGCACAAACAACACGTAGACCACATGTATTTAGGTTTGCTACAGGTAAGTTTGGTCATGCTCTTGTTTGTAATAGTAATAATACAGTAACTTATTATGCTCAATCTGATAACCAAATAGGCGCTGTTATTCAGCTACAGCAACAAATTTATACCAATGCTACTTGTGGAGATAGCACTCAACCAAGCGGTTTAGTATCTTTATCTGATGGTAGTCACAAAGGAAGATGGACAGGTACAGGTTGGTCATCAGGATTTACAGAAAGTTGTTAAAAATGGCAATAATAATAAACACAGACAGTATATATAAAGATGATAATATTATCATGCATAGTGATGTAACTTTATATGAAACGCATGTTGCTGATATGGTAGCACAAAATGGTGGTAATATTTTAGAAATTGGTTTTGGATTAGGAATATCTGCTACACAAATACAAACACATAATCCCAATAAACATGTAATAGTAGAAATAGAAAAAGAAATTTATGATAAGGCAACAGAATGGGCAGAAGGAAAATCTAATGTTGAAGTTATACATGGTGATTGGAAAGATGTTATAAGTAGTTTATCAGATAAATTTGATGGAGTATACAATGATGCAGACTCAGATGACACTAATAAATTACAATCTTTTAGTTATGATATAAAAGATTTGTGTAACAATAACTGCATATTAATACAAACATCTTGGGGAATAGATAATGATATATCTAGAAATAAAACAAACTATTCTGTTTTAACTTTAGACGATAATTGTAAAAAATGGTTTCAGGATGATACAATTGATATAATTTATATAACTTTAAAAGAGGATAAGTGGGTGTAGTAAAGTCACCGCTTAATATTAAAAAAAACGCTATATTTGTAAAAAATAAAAAAAATGGCAATACAAGGAAATTTTACTTTTAAAGGTATCGAACTTGAAAAGGCTTATATAAGAGTTCATCAAGTCAACTTCAGACTTACTGATAATCAAAATACTAAGTTAAAAACACCAGAAACTTATAATGAAGATGGTACTATAAAAGCTTCTGCTGTGTATGAAACAGTTTGGGAAAAAACAAACTCTGCTGATTATACAGCAAATGTGTACAAAGATAAAGCAACAAGAGATGCTGACCCTAATGGACATGTTACATCGCTTTATGGCAGTTTTGATTATGATGTAAAAAGTTCAGCGAAAAACTCAGCTATACAAGCATATAATGCAATGAAAGCAGAAGACGCTTATAAGGACTTTACAGACGTATAAAATATTTTTAATTTAATTTTAATAAAATGGCAGATAAAAAAGAAAAGTCAATGCAAGACATTGCGGTCGATAGTACAATAAAAATTGACGACGAAGCTTTAAAAGAGCTTAAAAGTATCAGAGGTTCACAACAAGGTTTACAGTTAGAAATTGGAGCTTTAGAAGCTCACAAGCTTGCTCTTGTAAGTGAGTTACATAAATTAGGTGAAACCCTTAAAACAAAAATGACAGCCCTGGAAGAAAAGTACGGTAAGGGTAATTTAAGTTTAGAGACTGGTATTATAACTCCTCTGCCAGAAAAACCAGAGGAAAATGTTAATTCGTAAAATTTCCATAGGAGCGGACTATAAAGGTAGCTCGATGCACTACATCGTTGGACAAAGTGTATTGAATTCTACTTATGTAATTCATTTAATTGAATATGATAAAAACAAAGAGTCTTATGTTATATATATTCAAAGAGGTGATGAAGTGAAGCAATGGAAAGAATTTAACAAAAATATGCCCGCGTCTATAGAGTTCAATATAGACTTCTAATGAAATCCCCTTTTTATTTTTTAATAAAAGCTAAAGGAACACACTACAATAACGAAATAGAGCTTGCTGGTCAGAAAATGATTGTGAACAGCGATATATCAAACCATATGCACGTCAATAGATTTGCAGAGGTTATAGAAACCCCATCACACTACACAGGAGAAATAAAGAAAGGAGACACGTTGGTTGTACATCATAATGTATTTAGAATATATTACGACATGAAAGGCAGACCAAGGAAGTCTCCTAATTATTTTAAAGGAGACATATACATAATAGATCCATATCAATTTTATTTATATCACGATGGAAAAAAGTGGCGTTCAGTAGATAATTATTGTTTTGTAAAACCTATGGAATTAGAAAACAAATATTTACACCAAGAGGGTTTAGAAGAAAATACAGGTGTAGTTGTATATTCAAACAAAAAACTAAAGGAGCTTGGAGTAGAAGAGGGTAGTAAAGTTAATTTTAGAAAAGATAGTGAGTATGAGTTTGAAATTAATAATGAAAAACTATACAGAATGATGACAAGAGATATATGTACAATTTTAAATTAACTTTATGAAAGCAAAACAAAGAAAAGACACACCAGTATATACAGGTGTTTTAAAGTATTTTCCTGATGCAATAATGGAGGTTGCAAGAGTATCTTTAGCAGGTAATCAACAACATCATCCAGATAAACCTTTACATTGGGATAGAAAAAAATCAACAGATGAATTAGATGCATTGGCTAGGCATTTGATAGACGCTGGAAAGATAGATGATGATGGACAGCGCCATTCCGCAAAGGTTGCGTGGCGCGCCTTAGCCAACCTTCAAAAAGAATTAGAGAATGAAAAGCGTAAATGAAATAAAAGAAAGAATTATAAAGGCTGGTCATGAAGCTGTAAAGGAGCTTATTAAAGTTGCTGAAGAAGAAATAATAAAACCAGACCCTGATGACGAATTAGCAGCAGACAGATTAAAGAATGCAGCTGCAACAAAAAAACTTGCAATATTTGATGCTTTTGAAATACTCAATCGTATTGAAGAAGAAAAGGCTATGATAGATGGTAAGCCAAAAGAAGAAAAGAAAAAAGCGTTTTCTGGTTTTGCAGAAAGAAGATCAAAGTAATGTACGAACAAAGTTTATATGCTAAAGTAACTCCAATAGATTTTTATGTTATTAAAAAACTAAACAAATCTAAAAAATGGAAATATGGGTATAACAAAGAACATGATGTGGTTGTTATATCTAAAACAGGTATGATTGGTGATATATACCAAATACAAAACCTAAGAATAGCTTTACCAAAACAACCAAAAAAAATACATAGATTTGATAAAGATAAATGGGAAGTAACTCCATACCCAAAAGAGTTAAATAGAATTAAAACAATATTTGACTGGAGAGATTATCCAGAAGATTTTAAAAATAAATACATAGATTATATTGAAAATGAATTTGTTAAAAGAGAACAAGGTTTTTGGTTTTATAATAAGGGTGTTCCTACTTACATTACTGGCACTCATTATATGTACTTGCAGTGGTCTAAAATTGACGTTGGGAACCCAGACTTTAGAGAAGCCAATAGATTATTCTTCATTTTTTGGGAAGCCTGCAAAGCGGACATTAGAAGTTATGGAATGTGCTATCTCAAAAACAGACGTTCAGGCTTTTCTTTTATGGCATCGGGGGAAACTGTCAACCTTGCCACAATATCTTCCGATTCACGCTTCGGGATATTGTCCAAATCTGGTGCCGATGCGAAGAAAATGTTCACGGATAAAGTCGTCCCAATATCAGTTAACTATCCCTTTTTCTTTAAACCTATACAAGACGGAATGGATAGACCCAAAACGGAATTGGCGTACAGAGTTCCCGCATCTAAACTTACCAGAAGGAAACTTACCGCCACCTCCAACAAGCCTGAAGAGCTCACAGGGCTTGATACAACCATTGACTGGAAAAACACAGGTGACAACTCATACGACGGTGAAAAACTAAAATTATTAGTTCATGATGAATCTGGTAAATGGGAAAGACCAGACAATATATTAAATAACTGGAGGGTAACTAAAACAACATTAAGGCTAGGAAGTAGAATCATAGGTAAATGTATGATGGGTTCTACATCGAATGCTTTAGACAAAGGTGGAGATAACTTTAAGAAGCTATACGAAAACTCAAATGTTTTAGAAAGAAATAAAAATGGTCAAACTAACTCAGGATTATATTCTTTTTTTATACCAATGGAATGGAACTATGAAGGATTTATAGATGAATATGGAATGCCTGTTTTTGAAAATCCTGAAAAAGAGGTCTACGGACCTTACGGAGATATTATAGAAAATGGTGTCATAGGTCATTGGGAGAATGAAGTAGAAGGTTTAAAAAAAGACCAAGATGGTTTAAATGAATTTTATAGACAATTTCCTAGAACAGAGTCACACGCTTTTCGTGATGAATCTAAAAACACTATATTTAATTTAACAAAAATATACGAACAAATTGATTACAATGATTCTTTTGCTATCAAAACAAGCCTTACAAAAGGATCTTTTGTTTGGAAAAATGGTGTCAGAGATTCTGAGGTTATTTGGGTTCCTGATAATAATGGTAGGTTTCTTACTAGTTGGACACCACCTCTATCACTCACTAACAACGTAATAAATAAAGGAGTTAGGAAAATACCAGGAAATGCACACATGGGAAGTTTTGGATGTGACTCTTATGATATATCTGGAACTGTACAAGGTAGTGGTTCTAAAGGCTCTTTACATGGTATGACGAAGTTTCATTTAGAAGAAGGCCCTACAAATACCTTTTTTTTAGAGTATATTTCTAGACCCCCAACAGCAGAAATATTCTATGAAGACGTATTAATGGCTTTACATTTTTATGGAATGCCTATATTGGTTGAGAATAATAAACCTAGACTTTTGTATTATTTAAAAGAAAGAGGGTATAGAGCATTCTCTTTGAACAGACCAGACAAACAAAGAAACGTGCTTTCTAAAGCAGAAAAAGAGTTAGGCGGTATACCTTCATCATCTGCAGTAATTTCAGCTCATGCTGAGTATATAGAAGCTTATATACAGAATCATGTAGGGGTAATTACAAATGACGAGGATATAGACTTTGGTTCTTGTGGAAATATGTTTTTTAATAGAACACTTTTAGATTGGTCTAATTACGATATTAATAATAGAACACGCTTTGACGCTACTGTAAGTTCGGGTTTTGCTATCATGGCTAACTTTTCAAAACAAAAAGTCGTTCACAAAAAAGATAATCAAATAAATCTTAACTTTGCAAGATATAACAATAAAGGATTTGTTAGTAAAATTATATCATAAACACTATGGCTAAAAACAAATATAGTGGAGGAGGCGGTTTCCCTAATCAATTTGTAGCAGACGAAGAAAAATCAACTTACGAATATGGGTTGAGAGTAGGACAAGCTATTGAATCAGAATGGTTCTCAAGAGAATACGGAAGTTCTTTGTATGGAGAAATCCGCTCTGAGTATTTAAACAGACGTTTGTATGCTAGAGGAAAACAGCCAATAGAAAAGTATAAGAATGAATTAGCAATAAATGGAGACTTATCATATCTTAATTTAGATTGGACTCCTGTTCCTATTATTCCAAAGTTTGTGGATATAGTTGTAAATGGTATATCTAACAGATTATTCAAAGTAGACGTAGAAGCTGTAGATCAAATATCAAGTGGTTTTAGAGAGGCTTATAGATTAGAAATGGAAGCAGATATGCTTGCTGCCCCTGTGCTAGATATTATAAAAGCAGGTACAGGTGTAGATGCATACAACTTTGCAGAAGATCAAAGACCGCAATCACCACAGGAATTAGATTTATACATGAAGCTATCTTATAAACAAGGTGTAGAGGTTGCACAAGAAACGGCTATAGACACTTTGTTAGAAATTAATAACTACGATGAGATAAAAAGGAGGGTGGATGAAGACAACGTAGTGTTAGGGATATCGTCAGTCAAACATTCTTTTAATGCACATGAAGGTGTAAAAGTGGAATATGTAGATCCAATTAATTTAGTTTATTCTCAAACTGAAGACCCAAACTTTAGAGATTGTTATTATTTCGGTGAAGTAAAATCTGTACATGTTGGAGAAATAAAAAAAATAAATCCTAATCTAACACAAGAAGAAATAGAAGAAATTTCAAAATTAGCTGGGAGGCATGATGGATATAGAAGTACGATTAATCTGCAAACTAATAGTGGATTAGACAAATCAAATGTTTCCTTATTGTATTTTTGCTACAAGACAGATAAAGAAATTATTTATAAAGTAAAATCTACTGTTAACGGTGGAGAAAAAGCATTAAAAAAACAATCTGGATTTAACCCACCAGCTTCTGAAAACGCTAAATTTAAAAAAGTAGCCAGAAGGATTGATGTGTGGTATGAAGGTGTTATGGTTTTAGGAACTAATAGGTTACTCAAATGGGAATTAATGCAAAACCAAGTTAGACCAAAATCTGCTTTTCAGAGTTCTTTACCCCCATATCTAGTGTCTGCTATAAAAATGGATAAAGGACATATTGATTCTTTAGTTAAAAGGATGATTCCTTTTGCAGATCAAATACAGTTAGTTCATTTAAAATTACAACAGGTTGTTTCTAAAATGATACCAGATGGTGTGTTTATAGACGCAGATGGTCTGAACAGTGTAGATTTAGGAAATGGAGCTTCTTACAATCCATCTGAAGCCCTATCAATGTATTTCCAAACTGGTTCTGTTATAGGTAGAAGCTTTACAGAAGATGGTGAATTTAACAATGCAAGAGTACCTATACAAGAACTAACAAGTAGTGGTTCAAACGCAAAAATACAAAGTTTGATAACCATGTATAATTATCAGCTAAACATGATACGTTCTGTTACTGGTATAAATGAAGCAAGAGATGGAAGTATGCCAGATAAAAATGCTTTAGTTGGGTTACAAAAATTAGCCGCATTAAATTCCAATACAGCAACTAGACATGTTTTATTGTCTGGAGTGCAGCTAACTAAAAGATTATGTGAAGCAATTTCGTGTAGAATTTCAGATATATTAATGTACTCTGATTTTGCAGAGGATTTTGCAATGATGATTGGAAAAAACAATTTTGAAATCATTAATGAAATAGGTGATATGCATTTACATGATTTTGGAATATTTATAGAGCTAGAGCCAGATGAAGAAGAGAAAGGCAAGTTAGAACAAAACATACAACAAGCTATTGCGTCAAAAATGATAGATTTATCTGATGCTATAGATGTTAGAGAAGTAAAGAATTACACTCTGGCTAACCAATTATTAAAAATTAAAAAGAAAAGAAAAGAGCAATCTGATAAAAGAAAGAATGCAGAAAATATTCAGATGCAATCTCAGGCAAGTCAACAAGCTGCTCAAAAAGCTTCTCAAGGAAGAATGCAAGAGGCACAGTTAAAAACACAAAGTGAGTCTGAATTGATGCAATTAAAAGCTCAGTTAGAATTGCAAAAACTAGAAGCTGAAAAACAAAAAGACGTTGAGCTTATGCAAATTAAGTATGAGTATGAAATGAAAATAAAAAGCATGGAGTCAAAAGGTCTTAAAGACAGAGAAACAAACAGAGAAGATAGAAAAGACCAAAGAACTGAGCTTCAAGCTACTCAACAAAG
>CETN01023894.1_pt1 | contig 12722 bp, 24 predicted proteins | sample 531301 | NCBI WGS metagenome assembly CETN01 (sample SAMEA2622656, study PRJEB7988) | marine metagenome | isolation source: saline water (ENVO:00002010), including
TTTGCCATTTTCTCTTCCTCTCTAAGCTATGACTAGCGTGAATGAGTTATAATTACAATTAAAAATTAAAAACAATAGTAAAGTTTTTGAAAGTATTACTTCTTGCTTTTCTTTTTCTTTTTATATGTGCGTTTTTTAGGCTTAGAATAAGGCGTATCGTCATCTTCTCCCATTATTTGAACATAACCTTGATTAGCATATAAATCGATTAATTCTGGGTGTTTTTTAGCTTGTTCATCTTCGACTCTTTCAAGCCTATTATTTTTAAAATTTTTCCAATATTGCATTTGATGTTCCTTTTTAATATGGGGCAGAGCGAATCATGCCCCATTTATTAAGTCAAGACTAATTAGTCTTTGTTTCTGATTTTAATACCACGCTTATTATCAGTGTCATCAATTCTCTTTACGCCATACAATAAGTCAGCAACAACTTTTGTTCCTAACGCATCGATTGAATATTCTGATTGTACACGAACCTCTTGTTGTACTGCAATAGCACAAGCAGTGCGATGAAAAATAGCACCAGAGATTGTATTTGCATTACCACCAGTTCCAAAAGAATTAGACATATAAACGTCTATTCCATATAAAGAACCTACCATACCAGAACGCAATCCACGATTACCCTCGCCAACTGCATCATTTCTGATAAAGTGTTGAGCAATACCCGCTGATGGATTTAGTATGTCTGCAAATAGTGTTGGATTGACAACCATTGAGACTTCTCCATCCATGTAAGGAATATCATTTTCGCCTAATGTTGCAAGTGCTTCTTCAAACTTCGCAGCAGTCAAAGTATCATCATCAGACAAATTTAAAGAATCTTCTAAACTAGATAGTTCAGTAAAAATATCTGCATCTACTTGTCTTGCTAGAGCTTCGCCCATCATTTGAGAATACTTAGCAACCATGTCTACATTGGACTGAATTTCTGCCACATCTTCAAATAATTTTGCAACATATTTATGTTTATTAACAGTCAACTGAGTTTCTGTAGTTGCAGTTGCATCATAAGACACATCAGCACCCGCAGACTTATCACTTGCACTTATTAAACTAATTTCTGGAATATGCAATACATCACCAAAACCAGCCCCACTAAATACCGCAGAGAAATCATCTACAAGACCTCTAAGAACTGATTTTCTTTCAAAGTATTTATAGATTCCCTCTGACCAAATTTCTGGTATAAAGTGTTGGTCTGTAGTGGTGGTTGTTGCATCACCTTGATACATTTTAGCCATCATTGACCCCTATATTATCGCCTACGATAAGCATCTAAAATAGAACCCCAGTTAGAACGTCTTTCTTCATTAGACATATCAACCCAACTTTTATTGTCTGGGTTTGCACTTCTAGCGGGAGTTCCATCTGTAGGTACTACATCTGGCGTTGATTGATTATTTAATTTACTATGAAGAAGTTTAAGTTTATCTAGTGGTAAATCACCAAACGCTTCTCTATCTTCTTCACTCATATCAGCTAAGATTTCTTCCCTCATTCCTTCAAGTTGCTTCATTGCAGTTTCAATAATTGGTTCTTGCTCTTGAAGTTTTAAACCTCGTTGTTCTGCAAGTTCTTGCCATTTATTCTGCTCTGCCATCTGTGCCTCTTTATCAGCTTCTAATTGCTTTTGAAGTTTAGCCAAAGAATCTTCTGCTTGTTGTGCCCTATTTCTATACTTTTTGCTCTCTGCAATCAAGTTTCCGACTTCTGGGCTAGATTCGGTTTCTTGTGTTTGGCTATCAGTTGCCACCTCTTTTGCATTATCTTGCATTGGGTTAGGTACTTCTTTTTGTACTGTAATCCCCGATTTTACTTCAGACATTCTGTCCTCCATTTTTGTTATTAAAAATCATTACTATTTACCAACTTTTTTCATGGCAATAGTATGTGATTGAGTAAATGTTTTACCCCTTTTCATAGAAGTAACCATACTTCTTAAATGCTTTTGCGTATGATGTTTTGCATGTTTTCTCATTGCACCTATTTGTCTTTTATTTAGACCATCTACAACTACACCTTTTATTTTCATTATTTTCTCCTAGTTTTGCTTGGACTCCATTTAACTTTGTTAGCCCAGTATGCTCCAGACATTTTACCCCTTGCAATATTTTTACGATGCCTAGATTTAAACGCTTTCCTTTGAGCTACAGTCTGATTTGTTTTTACACCTTGTTGACCAAATCTAATTGTCTTGATTTTACTACCCTCTTTTGCAACCACAATATGTGATTTAGTTGGGTGGTTTGGAGTCCTTTTTGGTTTGTTAAAATCAGTAACACCTGCCCTTTTTAATCTTGGGTCTTTTTTTCTAGCCATTATAAAATATCCAAATTTATTTTTATATCTTTTGCTACATATCTTAAAATATTATTTTCTATTTTTTTAGAAAAATAATCTTCTACAAATTGTTGATTCTTATCATTCAATCCGATAATATTCCTTTTAGGTTTCTTACCTCTTTTTTTAGAATGACCAATTACTTTTTCTCCATCTGCATATAATATTTCTACGCTTGTTGATTTAGCATTTTGAGCCTTAATTGAATCTAACATCTTACCAGTTAATCTAAGATTAGGTGGCGATACTTGTCTATCTTTAGAGACACCTTTTAATCCCGCTTTACCTTGTGATTTCAATAAAGCATAGTTTACTGTATAACTTGGAAATCTTTTACCATCTTTATCTTGGCTAATGCCATTATCCGCATCCTTTACAATTCTAGTTGCTAGTTTACCACCTAATATTTTCCAATCGGTAGATGTTGTCTTAACCACATTAAATAACTTCATAACACCATCCAACTATGCCTACAGTTAAAACCGCCCCTCACGCCAAATGGAGTATCTGACCCATTAACTTGTGCCTCTGTATATCCATTTGTAGGTTCATTATTATTGGTGGATTGACACTCTGGTCTTGTCCTAGAATCTTGAGGCCCTACATAAGTCCATCTAACATTTTCCCCTTTAAATATATTATATCTACTAAAATCACTAAACTGCCTAAGTCCAGTATTGACCGCCACATTTAATTGTGATGTAGCCAGATTAGTTTGTCCTAATTGTGAAACTATTTCTGATATACTTGTTCCACTATAGATATTTGTAAACAGTAGTTTTTTTAAATCATTACTAAAATTATTTGCACGACCTAACAATGTTTCTGTGTCTAAATCTTTTAACTGTTGTAATGCTTCAACTGTTTCAGATTTTAATGGCGGTATTCCTCTTCTCTTTGCTTCTCTTACTGCTTGTGCCAATAAAACATCATACTCACTCATTAGATTATTTATCTCATCGCCATAACCTTTTTCAACTAACTCTTGTAAGAAGTTTAATCTTCTTGTCGTTTTAAGTAATTCTGTTTCTGTCATATCTTTCATTTTAAAAGCTAATTTTTCTAAATCATCTTTCAACTCATCTTCTATCTTTTGAATACTAGACATGAAAGATTCTACTGCTTTATCTATATCATTAGGCATTTAGTATTCTTTCAATTTGACTTACTGGTTGTTGTGCTTCTCTTTGTTGTTGCACCTCTTGGTTTCGTTCTTCTTGCACCTCACCAAGTTTCATTTCTAGTTCTTCATCACTCATGTCTGGGTTATAGTATAATAACAAATCACGCTTGGTCATTATACCATTATCTAGTTTCCATTGTAAAACCTTTATCTCTTCCTCTGCACTCATAGGATATTGAACATCTCCAAAGTCAATAGATAAATCTTCACTTAGATTCATAACATTATGAACTTCTAATATTCTTCTATCAATCATAAATCTGGTTTGTTCCCACTCTTTAAAATAAGGAATATCACTTTCACGAGATTCTAAATTTTCAATTTCTAATATCTTTAATGCTTCTCCACTTGGAGCGTTACCACTAGACTCGCCCCATCTAATTCTAAGATGATTGTTTTCTGCGGTCTGATTAGCAAATAATTTTACACCTTCAATCATTTCAGTTAGTCCACCACTTGGAGAAATGTAATCAAATGTTCCACCCTCTGGCAGGATTATAGCGGAGTCAATACCAGATTTAATAACTGATTGACCCTCATCTATTCCAGTAAATACTGGTTGTCCTAATCTATTTCTAACGCTCAATGCGATTTCTGTCATTGCAATTCCAATCTGTACCGCACTTCTTATAACATCGTAACTAGAAGATGGGTAGATTACTTTTGATATGGGTGCAATACCATAGGGGTTTATCATTTCTTCATTGCCTTTTACCGCATATCTTTTACCCTTTTGGTCAAACCTAAAATGCATACCTTGCATCCCATCTCTATCTTCAGACCAAAAAACAAATTGTCTATTCTTATTATTTCCCTTATCTATTTCATAACTATATCCATAAGGTTCAGAATCTCCATGTAAATAATATTCTTTTACAAATGGAAGTATCTCATATTCTAATCTTTGTCTACGTTCATTATACTTTGATTTAAAATGACAACCACCTAACAACCAAGCTAACTCACTGAACTGTTTTGTTGTGCTATCTAACATGTAAGCAATATTATTATAATCATCATTAACTTCCCCGCCAATTAATCTTTTAGGTGGCGTTTTATATAGCATCATTCTAGCTCTTGCAAACCTTGGAACTACTTTACTAGGAAATGTTGGTATCTGTTGCAATGATTCACTAGAAAAATATTGCTCAATATGTTTATCCATATTGATATTAAAATAAAAATCCATGGCAGTCTTACGCTCTGCCATTTCTTTTTCTCTAAATTCTAATTCTGCTTTTGCAACTGTTTTTAAAATTATCTGTTCAGACAATTCGGGTATTACGACTTGATTAACTGTTCTGCCAAAATTATACATATCTTACCATTTCATTATTCTTGAGGCTTTACTAATTACTGGAAACTTATATGCTATTGCATAGCTACAAGCATCCAGTGAATGAGTTAGCTCCATGTTAGATTTATCGATGCCCCCCTTTTTATCTCTCTGCACTTGCTCTAAATCTTTTATTAAGTATTTGCACTTAGGGTCAATGGTCATTGTTACATTACCCTCCGCATCTAATAGTTTTCTATTTAATGCGTTCAATCTGTCTATATGACTTGGGTGTGCTTTTTTAGCACGAATTAAAAAACCATAATCTCTTAGGATGTGATGGTCTGAACGATTAGAAGTCGTAGACCTTGCAGAACCCGCAGGGTCTGGGTATACTTCTATGTTAGGCTCAATCGCTTTCATCTTCCTAGCCATTTGTTCAGTATTACTATTCTTTAATCTTATCTCATCGTAATAATGAATTGTGCCATTTGTATATTGACATGCTAATACTGCCGACATATAATCAACATTAAAATCACAACCCCACCATTTATAACTACTTAATTCGTTTGCTTGTTTGACATGAATGTTTCTATCAAAATTCCAACACGCTCTATTGCCAGTTGTTTCAAACGATGCTTCAAACTCTTGTCTAAATACAGTAGCATCCATTGTTCTTTTAGCTTGTGCTATTTCTTCCGCAGATACAAAGCCACCATCTATTGTTTTAAAATGCCATGACTTCCAATCTGGTTCACTCTGACCTCTTGAGTATAAATCATACATTATATCATATCCAGATGGAGTGCCAATAAACAATGCACTACCTTTAGTTGTTGCTAACATAGGATAAACAATCTCTTCCCAAACATGAGGTTTAATATATGCCATCTCATCCATTACCACTTTTGTTAATTCCACACCACGCAATGCGTGTTCATTATCTGCACCTTTGACCGCAAACTCTGCACCATTCTCAAACCTAACAGACATCTCAGTTTCATTTAGCTTTGCTCCATTGAACTGTGTAAACATTCTTCTCAGAACTGGAAAAACTATAGTGCGACCCATGCGGTAGGTAGGCGTTATAAAATATCTTCTTTCGTTTGCTTGGAATGGGTCTTTCAATAAATACATAAGAGATAGAATAGTCTTGCCCCATCTGCGACCACAGACCAGAACTTTGAATCTGCTTTTGTCCATGAGTATCTTTTTTCTTGTTGCGTCTAGTGTCCACTCAATCATCCGAATATTCTTTTAAATAATGATTTAGGAACTTTTTTACCAGCCTTGTATAGTCTTTGCATTCTTGCTATATCTTTAGCCCTTTGAGTTCTTGCACTTCCTTTTGTTCCAGATAGATATTTTTTAGGAACTGTTTTCTGAGTCCTATCCTTTGGAACTCTTCTATTCATCTTCTTCTTTGTTCTTCTTCTTCTCATTTTTTTCTACGTCTTTTGCGTTCTTTCCTAACTAATACTGGGTCATGCTTGATTGCTTTTTGACCTTTTACAATCTTAATGAAACTATTAACCCTTGCACTTGCCCAACTAGATGGAGTCATTCCCTTCCTCGTTCCAGAACTAACTGCAGCTCCTAAACCCCTACGATAAACCTGCGTAAGTGATGACTTACTAATTCTATTTTTTTTTGCTAAAGCTCCCAATCGTTTAGAAACTGCTGGTGATATTCTTGCCATATATTACTCCTGTAAAACCATAACTTGTATTGGTTCGTTTTTATTTGTTCGCTCTTGTCGTTCTAATGCTTTGCCCTCTAATCTTTCCACAATGAACTGGATTGCTTTCATGTCTCCACGCTTTGCTAATTCAAATAGTTTATTCATGATTGCTAATCGTTGTTCTTTACCATCTACTTTTTTAAGACTAAGCTCTTTTATTAAATCAGTATATGGGCTTCTTAACCCTTTTGGATTGCCAGATTGTCCTTTTTTCCACCTATTCCCTAACGTATTTCCTTTAGCAAAATCCCCATTACTTTTATGATTAGAGCGTTTGCTTTGCGTTTGCTTACTCATCTATCTGTACTAATCCTAACGCCACTGGTTTGTTTAACATATCCATTAAATCTTTTACTGCTTCTGTTTCAAATTCATATACATCAAATTCAATCCGCCATGCTCCAGCAATCTTTAAATTTTTTATGCCAACTAATTCTGCTTTGAGAGAAGTTTTATTTGCTTTTGCCAAATCTCTTCTTTTTAGATTTCATTGATTTAGACTTTTTGCCCTTCTTTTTTGTTTTGCGTTTTCCATAATGATATGGCATAAGTAACCTCATTTTTGTTCAGATATAATTTAAAAACACTTTTAAAATTATTGAAAGTGGTTATTTTAGATAAATATTAAAACCCAGAGTAGGGTTTAAAGAGGTCTAATTTGAGCTATAATAAGGTTTCATCTTCCGCATGGCAAGAACCTTTGCGGTAATGTTTATTGACTTCCTTTGAGGCTTATATAATACTTGAATTATTTTAGGATTTCTATTAGCTAATTGTTTTAATCTTATATCTATATCGTTTAGTAAACTTCTAAGCGTATTCCCAACCGCACTTTTATAATCAAAGCCATCTTTGGTTTCATACATTATTTCCGCATGATATAAAAAATTGTGTTTTACTTTAGGCAAGACCATAGGCTTTTGCTTTATAAAGGTAGTCTCCATTTATCTTTGCTATCGCTTGAATTAACTCCATCGCAGTTGCTTCATCAGTTCCAACTTTAGCTAACAACTCCTCAAACTCTTCAAACGATAATATTGTTACTAAACATTCTGTTAATTCCATGTCGGATATTTCTCTTTGCATTTAACACAAATCCACCTGGATTCATTTCCTTTATCTTGCCTATCTACAAGCGTAACATTTTTTTCACAAATATTACATATTATAGAACTTATGCGATGGCTCTCTAAACTCACTAACCACTCCATTTATTATACAATCTCTTAAAAATACTTCCTCATCTTCTACGTTTAAATCTAAATGACTTCTTCTCTTTACTAAATCCATATAGATTTTATTTGTCGGGGCTCGTTGTCCATCAAAAAACCTCATGTGGAATACTAATTTATCCGCTTTGTCTGTATAATTACGATTGTCTATTATTAAATTCAAATTAACTTCTCTTTGAGTTTTCCAATATCCATTAGTTATTTTATCACGCTCTTCATCCCAAACAACATTTCCATATTCTTTATTAAAAAGATAATATTGAAATCCTAATTCAGAATCATTAACACGAGTGTATAAATATCCCTCGCTTTCAAGCATATCTAATTTAGCTAATGTTGTACTAGTTACACGATAGACTTCTCCATAAACTTTATCGCCCTTGCTTTGTATAAGCAATGGAAAACTAAATCCATTTGGTTTATACATTGCATGGTCTTTTAAAATCTCGTGCCTAACAAAATCACTATCTTTTATAAAGTGATGATTGCCACCACCTTTTTTTAGTGTACCATATACGAATACGTCTGTTGTCATTTTATTTTCCTTATCGTTGAACCATCATTTGCTTTGAACATTTTTAATTGGTCGCTATACGAAAACCTCGGAACGAATCTATCAACTGTTTGTGGTTTGTCTTTGTACGCTCCAATCTTTGAATCGTAGAACGAATATCTTCTTGGCTTTGGTTCTTTTATTTTAATCTTCTTTGTATCAATCTTAAGTGTCTTAGTATTAATCCTAACCATTGTGTTAGGTTCTATCGTAATACGCTCATATTCGCTCCAGAATCCCGCATCTATGATTGAATCGGTACTACCATAAGCATAGCAATCAAACTCTGGAATATAAATCATCTGAATTGGATTGTTAGCTTTTACCATGTAAACGTAATCTGGTTGTTCTAAATCCGCCCAAACAATCGCAACACGACCTTGAACTTTTGGTAATCTATCATCTAAAAACTCATCTACGCTTCCAGAGGTCTCATACAATCTAAATATCGCCTCACTATCTACTTGAGCATATCTCTTCATGTCATACTTATGAAACAACTCTTTGTGATTAGATATAGAACCATTGTGAGTGCCTATAGTTTGACCTGCCCTAATTGGATGGTTGTTACTATTAATTGATGGCGAACCTAATGTTGCATATCTAGTATGACCCATCATTGTAGTGATACCATCGTAAACCAAATCAATATTATCTTGAACTTCGTTATCGCCAAAGAACTCATAAGCATCTTTTGGTTTCTTACATATTATATAGTCTCCATACTTATCAATCAAAGCAAATCCAGTTGCATGACCGCCTCTAATATCTGCTTCTGTAAGCATTTTAGAAAAAGACTTTGAGACCCGATTAAGGGTCTCATTGTCTCTAGTTTTTTGTTTTAGAATAACTCCAGCTAATCCACACATTTTAAGCCTCCACTTGATTTGTTGTTAAACCATCTTGAACATAAGAATACTGTGTATTAACTCTATAGTCTACTTCTCTATTGCTCAACTCTTTGAATCTTTTTAAAGAATAAGAACTAGCCTTTTTAGTTACTTCGTCTGTATCACAAACAACAAAGCCGATAGCTTTTCTAAATCTCCAAAAACCTCTATCAACATCATTAGGAACATAGTTCATTTGAACACTGTTTGTATCTTCAACTGTGTTTACTATAGCTTGAGTAAGAACAATCCAAGAAACAATTTTATCGAAATTTAAAGAACCATTGTGATACCTAAACTCAACAGAACCTCTTGTCCAAACATTGCGAAAGTTAAGACCACAAGCTCTTTGTGATTGTACATGAGGATAAGTTTGACCACTATCAATACTAGTGTCATTTGCATTACCATATTTTCTATTACAATCTTCTTTTACACTTGCAACCATTTGAGCAACATTGTTTTTAGTTACATTACCAAGCATAAAGTACTCTCGTCTAACTGGTGTGCTATACCTTCTACCATCCAATCTTGATGGAGAAACTAACTTATAAATTAGATGCTCATACTTAGCAACAAATTTGATAAGGTTAGCTAAGAACTTCTCGCCTTGCTTCTTACCCTCAACCATCTTATTAGTAACATCATGATGAACATGTATACCACAAGTGTAGTTTACTTCACAACCTACTTCGTTAAGAACATTTAAAACATTCTTTAACTGCTCAAAACCATTCTCACCATAAAGGATTGGAGAAACAATCTCATTATCTCCAACTAAACCCCTACTCCATTGATTGTCATTTGCATTTACTGAGCAATCAGTAACAATTTTCCAATGTGGTCTAGTGATATGATTATATCCCTCTACCTCACAACCAACTGTAAGAGCATCACATATATCTTGCTTAGAAACATTACTAGGTCTGATGAATTCTATTTCAACTCCAAAACCTCTATTCTCGTTAAATTTACCTTTTGTATTCACTTTTTTATCTCCTTGTCTGTTTTTTTTGATATTCACAGTAGGAAAGTAAGGATTTATACAATACCCTGCAAGTCTTTTTTTTATTTATTTTAAGAGTTAGGTAAGAGTTAGTCGATAAATTTAGGATTTCCTTTACAAAATACTAGAACATTTTGATGAATTTTAACGACTTTTTTATAAATCATATTATTATCTGCTCTTAAACCAGCGGTTGTTCCTTGATTTTTTAGTATAATTTCGTTGTAAAAATTTAATCCGCACTGTTCAAAGAGTGTTACAGTCATCCCTACTAAATCAATCATAAAACCATCTTTGTCTCTTATATTTCCAACAACAAAACAAGCAAATCTATTATCTTTTAATAACTTACAACACTTTGTAATAATTTGTTTATAAGCAATATAGAAATTAAGATAATCCATATTACTTAAATCTTTTACATCGTTAGAATAAACTTCTAAATTGTAATATGGTGGACAAGAAAAAATAAAATCAAAAGTTCTATCAAATTTATCTAATTCTGTATAGCTATCTCCAACTATCCATTCTGGTATTTTATCTGGTATTATTTTTAATGCTTGGCTTTGATTAGATAATATTTGCTCTTCTTTTAAATCAATTCCAGTATATTGATAATCTAAATAATTAGCAACAATTCCTCTTACACTACCACCCGCAAATGGGTCTAGTATTGTTCCATTAGGTATTGCAAACCAATTATAAATTATTTCACACAACACTGGGTCAAATATTGAAACGTAAGGATTTTTAGTAATATCTTTTCCATCTCTTCTTATTCTTATTGTAGATGTTTTATTAGATTTTAAATTTATTAATTCTCTACTACCAGTCATTCTCTGATAAGAATTATTATTTTGTCTACCAACCTCGCTTTCAATGCCTAATGATTTCCATTTGTTTTTTCTATTTTGCCAATCGCCACTTGCGGTATCAAATATAGAAAATGGAGGAATAATATATTTTCTTTTTAAACTATTAGGTTCAATAACTTCATTTCCAAATAAATCAAAATTCTTCATAAAACTTCATTTATTTTTTTATCTAACTCTTCTTTTGTTATTTTGCCATCACGATATTCAATTCCCCAATCAAATAATTTTCTTATCGTTCCAGATTCAATTTCTTGTTTTTTCTTTGCTTGATGTTCTTTATTAAAAGAGTCAATCCTATTACTTAATAATATTTGTTCTATAATGTGCATCTTTGGTAATCGACCCGCCATTTGCCCGTTTGGTGGCTCACAACTATAAACAATATCTTTCCAAGCCTTTTTAACTGTATCTTTACTAAACTTCATCAATAGGCTACAGAACTGATTAAACAATAACTGATTGTTTCCTTTTATTTCTAAAAGCTCAAACAAATCATTTACATAAAAACTAGCTTCCTGTGAATTGCATTTCTTTTCGCTCATTATTTTCCCTCTTGTCTATTTTCCACTCTTTGTTATTTCTTACCCAAGTTGCCAATCTCCTAGCAATATCAAAGGTCTGTTGTAATTCAAATCTCATTTTAGTATTTGAAGTATTACGCTCTGTCCAAAAATTCACAAAATTATTAGTCTCTTCATTTATATATTTTTTTTCTTTAATGACTTCATTTACTTTATCTATAAACTTATCTTGTCTTTTATCTATATCTTTTTCTTTATCTTTATCTTTAGGGGTTAGCATAACCCTTTGTAAATAGTTATTTAACCCTTTTTCCTCTAATCGTTTGATTACACTTAAATGAGGTTTAGAATTAATTCTTAAAGTACCATATTGATAATCAATAAATGATGGAATAAAAAATTGATTTTCATCTATTGATTCCATTTTGTTTTTTATAGAATCTGGAATTTGATTGTAATCGTTAATATTAGTACCGATAAAAAAATTCATTGCTTCCCAATCGGCATCTAAAATTCCTGCGTGGTCGCACTTAGTTAATATATAAATCCATATTAATTTTGAATTTGTATCTAGTTTTCTAAACCAAGCCTTATCCCATATCTTAGTATCTATAAATCGTTTAGCCATTTTTATTACTCCTTTTTTTATATTTTTTTCTTAAGTCTCTGTACTTTTTTAGCAACTTTCCATGTTCATCTCTATATTCTAAATGAGAATACATTACATCCTCTGCATCTGGTAGTTTCTCACGAGTTATTAAATCAATAAATTCTGTAACCCTCATTTTTTCCCCTTACAATTTGGACATTGTTTTTTTTGTTTTCCTAATATTGGTATGTTATTAGATGGGTAAGATTCCCATTTTCTAGACATCATTTTGCGATTGTACTGCCAAACTCTATTACAAGACTTACAATAAAATAACACATCGTCTATCCTATGATGTAATCTTTCAAACCCACTTGCTTTTTTCTTATCTTTTATTCTTCTGTTTGATAGGTCTTTATCAGTAACGTCTAATATCCAATCAATGATGTTCTTCTTCATAAGTCCGCACCTTTTTTTGAAGTTCCATTATTTGTGAAATTAGATATAA
>CETN01078631.1_pt1 | contig 12714 bp, 9 predicted proteins | sample 531301 | NCBI WGS metagenome assembly CETN01 (sample SAMEA2622656, study PRJEB7988) | marine metagenome | isolation source: saline water (ENVO:00002010), including
ATGATGGGTAAGATGGCAGAACGTGCCGTTAGTAACCCTGAGATTGTTAAACAAGTAAGCGAAAGTCTTAAACAGAATCAACAACAACAAGGACAATAATGCCACAAGGTAAAGGTACGTATGGGAGTCAGAGAGGAAGACCACCCATGAAAAGACTAAGTGAAACCGATACTAAAGGATCTTTACTTAATAAATTTAAAAACTTTATGTCTCTTAAGAATGTTAATAAACGTGTACAAGAGGCAGCAAAGACTCCATCTAGGGAACAAGTTAAACTTCAAGATTTTACATCTGCATTTGCTAAAGCTAAAAAAGCAGGTAAAAAAACTTTTATGTTTAAAGGTAAGGAGTTTACTACCAAAACTAGAGATGAAGCAGTCAAAGCATTTCAAAGATTAATTGCTAAACATGGATCATCTCCTGAGCAGGTAGAGAAATCAGCTAGAGAGATACGAGTATCTCATGGTATTCCACATCCTAAAAAGAAAAAAAAATAACGTGAACTTACGTGAACGTACTCTCAGGTTATTAGAACTTGAGGAAGAAGAAGAACAAACCGAACAAGAGGAAGAGTAAGAATGGTGGATGCAGTTCAAACTCACGATCCTGTAGAACACGATACTACTATTGAAGATGCAGGGCATGTACAGGAAATGCTTGAAAAAGTAGAAGGTGTTCAATCGTCAAACGATGATAGACCAGAGTGGTTGCCTGAGAAGTTTAGTTCCCCTGAGGAACTAGCTCAGGCTTACCAAAACTTAGAGACAGAGTTTCACACTCGTAACCAAGAGGAACCTCAGGAGTCTTATGAAGAACTTCAGGAAGCACAAGAGTATGAAGAAGGAGATGAGGTAACCTCTGGTAACGTAGATTCATTCTTAGAAAGTTATGGGTTAGACTATCAGAAGTTTGAAGAAGAGTTTAATGAAACTGGTGGACTCTCTGATGCAGCTTACAAGGCATTAGAAGAAGCAGGGATACCATCAGAAATGGTAGACAACTATCTTGAAGGTCAACTAGCAATGGCTGAACAGATAGAGTCAAGTGTGTATGACTCAGTTGGTGGTCAAGAGAACTATCAAGCGATGACAGAGTGGGCATCAGATAATTTAAATGAATACGAAGTAGATGCTTTTAATCACATGATAGAATCTGGAGACAACAACTTAGTCAACTTTGCCGTTCAAGGTTTAGCATCGAGGTTTATGCTAGATAATCAAGATACTGAACCTAACCTAATCTCAGGTAGTGGAGGGCAATCTTTCGGTAGTCGTTATGAGTCCGTACAACAACTAACATCTGCCATGAGCGACCCTCGGTATCAATCAGACCCTGCATACCGAAGGGAAGTAACGGATCGTCTTCAACGATCTAATATAATGTAACATTAAGCAGAATTATCCGTACTCAAGATATTAGACTTTGCCCCTTGCGAGGGAGAACCTAGTACGAACTCTTGTTTACTAGGATGTATGCACATGTGTACATACTTAACCATAAACAAGAAAGGTAATAATGCCTGATTTTCAAGATGCCACTGCGGAATATACTTCTATTCGTAGTGGTTTAAAAAATATTGGAGGTGCTGCTGCTCGTCAAGGTAGTGACTCCAGAGAACTATTTCTAAAATTGTACGCAGGAGAGGTTATGACTGCGTTCCAAACTCGGAACGTAATGATGCCCCTTCATAGGGTACGTACCATCTCTAAGGGTAAAGAAGCCCAGTTTATCATGACTGGTAAATATAGGGATGCTGCTTACCACACACCTGGAGCACGTATTGCCCCTGATGCAAACGCTAGTCACTCAGAGAGACTCGTCACCATTGATGACCTCTTGATTAACGCTCAGTTCATTCCTCGTATCGATGAAGCAATCCAGCACTTCGATATTAGAAATGTCTACACTCAGGAAGCAGGATACGGACTTTCAAAAGTAGCTGATCAGAACATCCTTCGTGTACTCACTAAGGCTGCTCTCACTACTAATGTAGAACGTGCCTCAAAGCTCATCAATAACTATAAGTCATTTGATGAAGAGGACTTCTCTGCAAACATCACTATTGGTCCCGCAAGTGGTAATAGTGCTGCAAAATCGAGAGAACCTAAGTTTATCGCTAAATCCATTATGGATGCGAGGCGAGAACTTGAGAAGATTGGTGCACCTTTAGATGGATTGGTGTGTTTACTTCCTACTGATGTTTACTACGACATCTTTGATAGTACCACTGCTAGTGGAGGTACTGATCTCGCTGTATTTAATAGAGATTTTGGAGGTACAGGTTCTATCGGAAGTATGCAGTTACCTTCTATTGCAGGTATTCCTATTGTTACCACCCCTCACTTTGGATCTTATAACTCCGCAGGTACTTGGAGTAATTCTATCTTTAATGTGAGTAATGGTAACTCCTTAGCCGATTCAGCACCTCTTGCTGCTGATGTAGGTTCTGGAAGGGCTGCTGCTTATAACCTTGGCGGTTCTTATTCTGCAACTACCGCAGGTGGAAGTAACGTAGGTGCCGATGGTGGACTTGACGGAAGCTCTACTGTTAACTTTGGAACCGAAGTTAGTAAGATTCGTGGTTTCGTGTTCTCTAAAGATGCCTGTGCCACAGTTAAACTGATGGACTTGGCTGTTGAATCCGAGTACCAGATTGATCGACAAGGTACTCTAATCGTGTCCAAATATGCGATGGGGCACGATGTACTCCGTCCTGCAATGGCAGTAGCTTTAAAGTCTGCATAAACAGGACTGCATCCATTTAAGGGGGTATCAGAAGTTTAGTGCGTGTTCGGGCCTGCTCTGCCCCCTTTCCTCATTTTAAATACACATGGATAACTTAAAGATTAAAAAAAAGAAAAGTCCTTTACCTACACATTCTTCAATATTTAAAGGTAACTTAGGAAGTGCAACTGTATCTGATGATCCTACTTCTAAGTATAAGAAGAAGAAAAAGAAAAAAAAGAAGAAGGTAAAGAAAAAGATGATGGCAAGTAATACTTATTAAACAATGGCTACACTACAACCCACAACTAAACTAGAAGCAGTTAACGTAATGCTCACGAGTATTGGTGAAGCACCAGTTAACTCATTGATATCAGGCTTAGAAGATGCTGAGTTAGCCGAAACTATCTTAGAGAATGTTAATAAAGAAACTCAGAGTAAGGGTTGGATATTTAATACAGATTTAAAAGTAACTTTACCCCTTAATAGTGATAATCAAATAGTATTACCTAATAACTATTTACGTGTAGACACTAGAACAACTTTACGTTCTAACACTAAAGATATAGTTGAGAGAGGACGTAAGTTATACAATAGAATAGCTAATAGTTATACATTTACAAGTGGTGTACAAGTAGATGCAGTAGTTCTCTTAGACTTTACTGATATACCTGAAGTAGCTAGACGTTACATTACAATACGTTCTGCACGTATATTTCAAGATAGAGTCTTAAGTTCTCCTAATATACATGGGTTTCAAATGCAGGATGAACAACAAGCATTTATAGAACTACAGGACTACCAAGCAGAGACTTCTGACTTTAATATCTTTGATAACTACGACACCTTTGCTCCGTTAGATAGAAACATCTTTAGTGAGCATTATATAACCAATACACTAACCGAAACATCATCGTAATATGCCGTTAGTTTCTGGAGCAATCCCTAACTTGATCAATGGTGTGTCACAACAACCACCATCGTTAAGACTACCTACCCAAGGGGAGATCCAAGAAAATGGTTTATCTTCGGTAGTACGTGGATTAGAGAAGAGACCTGGGACTCAGCATATAAGTGAGATTGATAATAACTTTACCGATAGTACTGCATTTATTCATACGATACAGAGAGATGAAGAAGAAGCATACGTAACAGTATTATCAGATCAGAGTATTAAAGTATTTGATTTAGTAGGTAAGTATGCACCTTATCATGCTACAAACACTACTACTGCTCAAGCAGGTAATGAGATACCAGTATTTAAAAATACTAATAAAGATGCTTTAACTAGTACTGAGACAGGGTACTTAACAGTACCTTCAGATTCTACTGCACAAGAAACCTTTGGTGCTACTACTGTAGCTGACTTTACATTTATTTTAAATAGAAGTAAGACCATTACCAAAGGTACTACTTATTCACATGAGAGACCTTTTGAAGCGTACATTTATGTAAAGAATGGTGACTTTAAATCTAAGTATAGCGTTAAGATTACACAAGGTACTAAAACACATACAGTTACTGTAGAAACACCTGATGGTGTAATTAAAAGTAATACTACTGGAGCAGATGGAGCTACTCCACAAACTACTCAAATTAACAACCAAGCAGCAGTAAGTACACAAGTAATTGCTAAAGCATTAGCTACTGGATCTTCTGGGTTAACAGTAAACACTGATGTTATTACTGATTTAGATATATCTAGTGAACATCTAGATGCAGTATCAATTAAGGGAACAGGTAATACTGCACTTCCAGGAAATTGGTATACAGTACACGATGATACTGCTGGATCTAATTTTATTTACTTAGCATCAGATACAGACTTTGATATAGAGGTATCAGATGGTCGTGGTAATGAAGATATAGATGTATTTATTGGGCATAAACAAGTGTCCTCTTTTGGTAAACTACCTGCTACCTTACCTACTGAAGCAAAGAAAGGTTATGTTAGAGATACTAGTAATGCTATTGCTGCTAATGATTATAACGATACTGGTTTAGGTTTTACCATTAAGGTAGGAGGTGATAACCAAAAGGCACAGGATGATTACTATGTGTATTGGAATGGTGACACCTGGAAGGAGACATTACTACCGAGGTATGGAACTATAACCGATTTAGATCCTTACAAGACTAGCTTTAATGCTAGTACAATGCCTCATCAACTTAAGAAACAGTTTGATGGTAATGAAGTATACTTTGTATTAGAACAATCACCTTGGTTAGCACGTACTGTTGGCGACATAGATACCAATCCTTTTCCTTCCTTTACTGACTTTAAAATTAATGACATCTTTTTTCATAGAAATCGTTTAGGTTTCTTGAGTGATGAAAATGTAATCTTTAGTGAAGCAGGAGGGTTTTACAATCTTTTTGTAACTACAACATTAACCATCTTAGATAGTGAACCAATCGATGTTGCAGTATCAAATAATCAAGTATCCATATTACGACATGCAATTCCTTTTAACGAAAGTCTTCTTATTTTCTCAGACTTACAACAATTTAAGGTATCCGCAGGAGAACTACTAACACCTACTACTGTTTCTATTGATGTAGCTACTAACTTTGAAACTGATACAAAAGCTAAACCAGTACCAGCAGGTAGATACGTTTACTTTCCTTTTACACGAGGTAACTTCTCAGGTGTACGTGAGTACTTCTTAGATATCTCTACTGAGACATCAGATGCACAAGAGGTAACCGCACATGTACCTGAGTACATCGAAGGTAATATTTTACAACTCGCATCATCTTCTAATGAAGAGATCTTACTAGCATTAGGAGCTACAGATCGAAAGAGTATTTACGTTTATAAGTACTTTTGGTCTGGGGCAGAGAAACTACAATCATCCTGGTCTAAATGGACCTTTGATGCTGATGTACTCTCTATGTCTATTTTAGGGTCAGATGTATTCTTATTATTTAAACGTAGTAATAGCCTTTTCTTAGAGAAACTTACGTTATCTTCAGATCCTGCATCAGTAGTAATGGAAGATAAACAGAGTATACATTTAGATCGTAGGGTAGAACTTAAGACAGGAGGTACAACATCATTACCTTATACTGATAATACTGCACAGTACATATTAGACACAGGTAAGATTATTACATCTGGTGATGTAAATACTCAACTAGCAGCAGGTAAATCAGTATTCGCAGGTATACCTTTTACATTTAAGTATCGTGTTAGTGAACAAGTACATAAGGAAAATGATGTTACTGTTGAGATCGCTAGGTTACAGATACGTAACATGTCATTTAACTTTAGTAACTCAGGTTTCTTTGAAGTAATTGTATCACCGTTACCTACCGCAGGTAGAACCTCTCGAACCAATACATTTAGTGGTTTAACTATTGGTACAACAGTTATAGATGAACAGGCATTACAATCAGGAACCTTTAGAGTACCAGTACTATCCAAGAGTGATAACGTGATTATAGAGATACAAAATACAAAGCATTTACCATGTAGGTTTCAATCAGCAGAGTACGAAGGGTTCTTAGTAGTACGTTCTCCGAGGAGTTAAAATGTGTACTGGAGTAGAAGCTATAGCCTTAACACAACTAGCTATTTCAGCAGCTTCAATATCTAAACAGCAAGAAGCACAGAGAGCACAAATAGCTAATGCTAATAGAATGGCTGAAGAAAACGCACGTTTAGCTAATGAGTCTTATAAAAACTCAATGGCACAGATAGCTGAAAAGAATAGAGCACTTAAGGCTGCTGAAAATCAACAACTAGAACAAGCAGGTAACTTAGCATTAGAACAACAAGTAGAAGCACTTAAGGCAACTGGTACTGCGATCACTGCGAGTGGTGAAGCAGGAGTTGAAGGTATATCACCAGGAATGCAAATAAGTGATTTAGAGAGACAATCGATAAATAATCTTAATGCAATTAATCGTAACTTAGATATTAGTTTAGGTAACATAGGTAGGCAACGAAAGAACTTAACATTTAGTGCTGATAGTGCTTACTATAGTGCCTTAAATCAAGTTAACTCTATGCAAATGCAACGAGGGTTAGATCCAAGTGCATCAGCACTTCAGTTTGCATCAGGTGCATTAGATGCAGGAACTACTTATTATAAGTTAGGTGGTAGAGTTGGAGATGATCCAAATACTGCTAAAAAAGAATCATGGTATAACTTATATCAAAAGGTTTAATGGCTCGTGATAGAAAAATTAGGTTGCGACCTATGCAAGCCACAACTCAGGTAGATACTAACGTACCTACTGGTTTCCAAGTACAAAGACCAAAGCCTGGACTTGCGGGGCCATCTAGAGAAGCACAAATGGCTAAGGCATTGGAGCAGTTAAATCCATCCTTAATTAATTTTGCATCTCAAGTTTTTGGAGCGTACAAGGAAGAAGAATTAGAAGAAGGTGCTAAGAAATACTTATCACTTAGAAGCGGTGAAAGAGATGCCTTTAGTAAAGCTGTTCGTGATGGAGACATGGAAGATGTCCAGAGTCCCTTTTGGATTTCAGGATATCAAAAGTTAGAGTTAAAAAACTTAGGTATGAACTATGGCTTAGGACTAACTAGGCAACTAAATAAAATACCTAAAGATTTTACAGATGAACAGTTTAGTAAAGCATTAAGTCAATATGATGATGAGTTTACTAAATTAAATTCACTAGGTAAATATAATCAAAGTATTGTTAGTTCTGTATTTACACCTATGCAAAATGCTTTTAAAGCATCAGTGCAACAGAACTGGCAAGGTATGCGTGACCAGTTAATTAGGGAACGTAAGGATCAGAATTTTGAGTTAGTTATTAGTAATTTAGTAGAGATGAATCCCGATATCTCTATGGCTTCTATTGAAGATCCTGATTGGCTTAACTCAACTATCATTGGTTTAAATGAACAGTATAACGTAGATGATCCAGAGTTTATCTTTCCTCTTTCACATGAGTTTCAAAAAGCTAAAAAGAAAAAAGCTAAGAAAGAAGGTATTGATTTTAATGATGTACAACTCAAAGGATCTGAAGAAGCTAAGATTATAGGAGATTGGTATTCTAAGTTAATTAATAGAATAGAATCAAAGAGACAACAAGTAGGTGATGTCGAAGGTAATCAATTAGATATATCTAAGTTTCCTGAGGAACTACAGTTTCTAACTCAAGCATTAGAACTTAATCGGGAACTTATAGCATACTCTACAGAGTCTGGTGATTTTACTAAGGGTAACAAACTTATTATAAACGCTATAGCTGCTAAAGCATTAGAAGAAGGTGACACATCAATCTTAGGTAACATTCATTTACTTCATGGTCGTGATGGTCAACCATTAGCAAATACGACTTATGCTAGAGAACAGATAACACAAACTACTAATACTATAAATTCTCGTGCTTTAACCAAACGTAACTTAGAGTTAAAGATTCAAAAACAAGAAGAAGAAAATAAAGTAAAAGAATTAGTTCGTGGACTACCAAACCTATATGAAATAGCAAAGACTGCAAAAGACCCTAAAACAGCAGATGCAGCTAGAAAAGCTTTACAAGGTGTATTACAACAAATAGTAGAAATTGAAGGATCTGCTAGTACTGCAAATTCTTTTAGAGGATTTATAGAGCAACAGGATAACCTTACTTCTTTAGGTTTAATTAACGAATTAGAAGAAGATATATTAACTGGTAACTTAACTCAAGAAGAGTTTAAAACTAGAATACAAGCAATAAGGGCAGGTAATCCTACTATTGATTTACCTATGTCAGACTTAACTACTCAGTTTGAAAAAGGTAGATCAAGACAAAATCTTGATAAACCTAGAAGTCCTATTAGACAATCAAGAAATTTACTTTACAAGAGAATACTTGGTACTGGTATATACAAAGAAGGTGAAGACCTTTCTATATCTATAGCTAGATTATTAGATCCTGATTCAGGGTATCACAATCCTGCTCGTGCTCAAGCTGCTTTAGAAGCATTAAATCAATTTGATGAGATGTTAGTAGAAGCACAGGCTTTAAAAGAAGGAACAGGACCAGATAAGAGGCAGTTTAGTGAATACGAAGTCAATCAATTTGTATTTAAACGAGCACGAGAAATAGGTGACGAACTGTATGATCCATCTTGGGATGTAGAAAAAACAACTAGTAATGATTTAATATCTAATAACGCTTGGTTACAAAAGTTACCTAAAGTAGTTAGTAGTGAAGAAGAATTTAAAGAGGCTTATAAAAAGACTTTTGCATATTATATTTCAGATGGTAATGAATGGGATGATAATCAATTCTTTTATAAACCTCCATTATACGATATGTTAGTCTCTTACTTTGAACTACAACCAATGGATGTAGCAGATTTTGAAAACGCATTGATCTATATAAGAGAGACAGTAGAAGATTACTACGCTAAGAAAAAAAATAAGTAATGGCAGAATTAAGTATAGAAGAACAGTTAAAAGATCCTAATTCAGAACTATATAAAAAATATGCTAATCAAAGTCCTGTCTTAGATTCTGTTACTGACTTTGGTAGCCAACTGTTATCAGATACTGATGATGTAGTACGTAAAGGATTCGTAGGTTCTATTAATGAGATCTTCTCGGATACAGCTAACAACTTAAATTCACTATGGGATGCTGGAGGAGACTTTTTATTTGGCGAAGGTGATTATCGTTCTGAGTACTTAGATGATGCTATTAAGTTCTATGAAGATACTTTTGTTCCTCCTCAGCCACAAACAGTAGCTGGAAGAACTACAAAGGCAGTTACAAAACCTATTGCTACATTCTTAGCAACTAGAAGAGTACTTCCTGTTCAATGGGGAGTAGGTAGAGATATAGCTGCTGAAGGAGGTGCTTCTTTACTTAGGGATAACTATGCAGAGTCTTTAGCACACTTAGGGCAAGAGATGGGTCCAGAGTTTATGAAACCTATCTTTGACTACCTAGCAGTAAAAGAAGACGATCCCATCGTTGTAGCTATGATAAAGAGGAGCATCGAAGATGTTACTACTGCATCAATGGCTGAAGCATTCTTTGGGGGTCTCAAGGCATACAAAGGTATTAAGTATAGCGACAATATCGAACAAGCTACAAAAGCAGAAAACAAAGGTAAAAAAGATATTGACAAAGCTGTACAAAGTGCAAAACAAACAGATGAAGTAGTGCAGGACACTACCGAAGAAGCTGTACAAGAAGGAGCAGAGAAGAGTACTAAAGTAACCTTAGTGGATTCTCCTAAGGCATCTTTAGATATGACTGAGTTTGATGTCAAAGATTTGACTGAGAAGTTAGCTAATGGTCAAATTGACGATGTAGGACAAGAGTACTTTAATAGAAATAGATTAGGTTTTAAGAATAGAGATGATTTAGTTAGTATTGTTAATACATTTGAAAATGCTATTAGTAGTGCTGTAAATGCTAATGTAAAAATAAAAGAGAGGCATGAAGATCTAGCTAAAGAGTCCATGGATCTCTTAAATCTTTATGGTGTACAAGGTCTTACTGCTCTAGTAAAGAAAAAGACTAGAGATGTAGATCAGATGTCATCTCTTATGGTAGCCACTAGATATGCAGTACATTGGTTTGCAGATGAGTATGATCAAGTAACAAAGGTTATTGCTAGAGGGTCTGATGATATGACCAATATGCAAGCCTTAGCTAGAATGCACGAACTAGAAGAGATGATGCCTAGTTTTGGAGAACTAGGTGTAGCAGGTAAGAGACTTCAAGCATCTGCTGCTCGTACTACTGCTTCTGGAAACATAGTTACACGAAGACCTGATAATGAACTTAGGTTTCTTAATGATGCTCAGTTAGCTGAACAGCTTAATAAACTAGGTAGTAATCACATAAAAAAACTAAAGGCTAAGGCTAAGAGAGTACAAGAAGCCTCAATGAGATCTGGTCAGTTTGGTGGACGAAATACTCTAACTAAAGAAGCTAGATATAAAATACTCAAGATAGCTAGAACAAACACTTTTAATACTAGACTTCAACATTTCTTATCTGAGAGATTCCGAAGAAACATTTTGTTTAACGTACCCACCATTGGTCTTAATGCCACTATGGGTATCTTTGAAACATTTGCGAGACCACTCTCGGAATACTTAGGTTCTATAGCCACACCTACTGCACTCTCTAAAGAACGTAGACAAGCACGGAAAGAAATCTTAAGGCACATGATTGGTCTTAAGTATTCTGTAGGTATTGCTAGAAGACAAGCTATCAAAGCCTTGAAAAATAATAAGGCAATTTTAGATCCTCACGTTACTGCTACCGAAGGTGTCTTAGATCGAGGTAGTGCTGAGTACTTACTAGGATCAAACAAGTATACATCTAAGTTATTAGAAGCACCTATGGGTGTAGGATGGTTTACCCGTACTGCTATTAATATGTCTGGGTACTTAGGTACTTTATCCTATCGTGCCTTAAATGCTACTGATGAGTTCATTAAAGATTTAAATTACTATGCACGAGCCTATGCTATTGCAGGAGAAGAACTCTTAGATAAAGGTGCTAGTAAAAAAGAAGTACAACAAAAGCTTTATAATTTGTTTTCAGATGACGGAGAAGCATTAGGTAAATCTTATGTACAGCAACAAAGTATAGATGATGTAATGATGACTTCTACTAGAGAACGATCTTTACAATACTCTAGGGAAGTTACGTATACTGATGATAATAACTTTACTAACGCATTCCGTGAGGTATCTACTGGTTTTGGTTATATGCCAGGAATGCAAATAATATTTCCTTTTGTAAGAACTCCTACACAGATTATATCTAAAGGTATTCGTATGACACCTCCAGGTGCTCTATACAATATCAAACAGTTAACGAGTGATAATATAGATGTAAGAACTAGAGCACTAGGAGAACTAGCAGCTACTATGTCTATACTATCGTCTTTCTCTTTCGCTGCTTTAGAAGGAAAGATTACGGGTCCAGGACCATCAGATCCTAGACTTGCTAAACTATGGAGACAGGAACATCAACCTTACTCTATTAAAATAGATGGACAATGGTATGACTACGGAAGATATAGTCCTTGGTCTATCCCAATAAAAGCAGTAGCAGCATGGACTGATGCAATTAAGTATGACGAATTAGGTACTGATGCAGAAGATTGGTTTCATGGTATGGCTATCTCTATGATGAGTATTATTAGAGATGAAGGAACATTAAGAGGTTTAGAGCACGTAGCAGAAGTTATTGATGATCCTGTATATAAATTGGATACTTTTATTCCTGATGTAATGGCGAGTACTTTTAATCCCTTAGGAGGTAAAGCACCTTCACAACTCTTTTCTTTTCTTGGAGAGGAACCTGAAGGAGTACAACTAGCTAGAACTTTTGAAGAGAAGTTACTCAAGAACATGGGTGCCAAAACATATACGGCATACAATTGGGTAACAGGACAGCCACAGGAACCAACTGAATACTTATGGTTTCCCTACTCTAAACAAAAGAAACCAACAGAAAGTGATGTAGTAGCTGAGATAGTTAGGTTAGGTAACCCTGCGTTATCTGAAGGGATATCTAGAACAATAGAAGGTGAGAAACTTACATCTAAACAAATTAGCCAGTATCAGAAGATATTAGGTACTACTAAAATTGCTAATATGACTATTGAGCAAGCATTAAGAAAGAAGATGAATACTAAAGAGTATAAGTCTACTGGTAGTGATATGTTTAAAGCTGCTCAACTTCAAGAAATAAAAAGTAAATTTAAAAAACAAGCAGAAATAGAATTTTTCAAACGTAACCCTATTCTTGGAACTAAGATACTAAGGATACGTGGAGGTAATCGTATTGAGAAACAATCGGGTATAAGTTTATTTCCTACACTTAGAAAGTGATCAATGCCTTTAACATATAATCAGACTCAATATAGTACTTTAACAGTTACAGGAACTTCTCCTAATGAAGAAACTACTATATCTTATAGTACTTTAGATTTTAGACCAGAAATAGGAGATACTATTGAAGTATTTAATGATACTACTCAATTAACAGATGGAAC
>CETN01070289.1_pt1 | contig 12693 bp, 3 predicted proteins | sample 531301 | NCBI WGS metagenome assembly CETN01 (sample SAMEA2622656, study PRJEB7988) | marine metagenome | isolation source: saline water (ENVO:00002010), including
TATGCTGCTATGCAATTAAACACAACTGGTTGTGAAAATAGTGCATTTGGTAGAAAAGCAATGTGCTGCAATACAACAGGATTTAATAATACAGCAGTTGGAGTAGTTGCGTTAGCTAATAACTCTACCGGTTGTTATAATACTGCAGTAGGTAATAGGGCGATGCTCCTTACTACGTCTAGCTTAAATACAGCAGTTGGTTATGTTGCTTTATGTAAAAATACAACTGGTAATAGTCAGGTCGCTGTTGGAGCATGTGCTTTACATACTAATACAACAGGAGGTGATAATGTTGCAATTGGTGTAGAGTCGCTAAGATTTAACACCACCGGTGCTAGTAATGTAGTAGTTGGTAAAGATGCTGCACAATGTAATACGACGGCTAATAATAATGTAGCAATAGGTTTGAAAGCTAATGCGCTTAATAAAACCGGATTCGGTAACGTAAGTGTAGGTGCCTGCGCAGCGTATAATTCCATATGTGGTAAAAACACTGCTATTGGTACAAGTGCTTTAGTTACTAATACAACCGGTGTTTGTAATGTAGTAGTTGGTTGGGATGCAGGTTATAGCACTACTACTGGTGGGTACAACGTATTCATGGGCTCAAGAGCTGGTTTTAGTAATACTACAGGTGCTTCAAATACATTTATTGGTAAGGATTCTGGTTACTATACAACAACTGCTAGTCATAACACTGCTGTTGGTAATGGATCTCTTCTTGTTAACTCAACTGGTAGTTATAATACTGCAAGTGGTAGTTATGCTATGTATGCAACCACAACTGGGGCACAAAATACAGCGACGGGTTATGCAGCTATGTATTGTAATACAACTGGTAATTACAACGTCGCCGTCGGTCAGAGTTCCATGTACAAAAATGTATCCGGTAGTTGGAATACAGCGTTAGGTTTTGACAGCATGTCCTGCAACGTAGGTGGTTGTTATAACACAGCGTTAGGTAGAAAAGCAATGTGCTGCAATACATATGGTAACTGTAACGCCGCAGGCGGTAATCATGCTTTAAGCTCTAACACAACTGGTTGTGAGAATGTAGCATTTGGTTATGCACCGATGTTGAACAATACAACAGGTAAGTGGAATACTGCAATGGGTAGTTTTTCTTTATATAATAACACAACTGCTTGTTACAACACATCGGTTGGTAGACAATCTCTTTTTAGTACTACAACAGGTAAACAAAATACAGCTATAGGTAATAGATCTTTATATAGTAACACAACAGCTAGTTATAATACAGGTCTTGGAGATCATGCTGGTTTTGGTATTACAAGCGGTACAAGAAACACTACTGTAGGTCATGCGTCGATGCAATGTACATCTACTGGTGATGATAACGTTGCAGTAGGTCATTATTCCTTACATTGTAACACAACAGCTAACCAGAATGTTGCAGTTGGTGCTTGTTCTTTAATGAGCAACTTAACAGGATCTAATAATACTGCAGTTGGTCATGGTGCTTTACATTCTAATACTACCGCGGCTAATAACGTTGCTGTAGGTCAATGCGCTTTGAGAAATAACTGCTGTAGTGGTGCAAAAGAAAATGTCGCGGTAGGTGCAACAGCTTTGCTTGCTAACTGTTCTGGTTGTAGAAATAATGCTCTTGGTACATCCGCTTTACAATGTAATACAAGCGGTGTTAGAAACCAAGCATTTGGTGGTTGGGCGTTACGTAGAAATACAACAGGTAGTAACAATACTGCTAGTGGTTATTATTCTCTTAATTGTAATACTGGTGGTAGTCAGAATACAGCTTATGGACATTATACTCTTAGAAGTAATGTTACTGGAAATTGTAACACTGCGATGGGTTCATGTGCTGGTTGTGGTACGACAACAGGATCCGTGGTAGCAATAGGCGCTGCGGCTCTTAAAGACAATACAAGCGGAGTTAACTTGGCGGTCGGTTATTGTGCTGCTGGTAGAACCACCTCAGGTGGTCAGAATACTGTTGTGGGTACTCGCGCCATGGAATTGAATACAACTGGTGGTTGTAACACAGTAATGGGTGACCACGCCATGCATTATAATACAGGTAATTATAATACAGCCATGGGTCGTTTAGCTGGTTATTGTAGCATTGGTACAGAAAACGTTTATATAGGTTATAAAACTGCATGTATATCTACTAGCGCTAATTACAACACATTTGTTGGATCAGGAGCTGCTGCTAATAATACTGTTGGAGATTGTCATACTAGTCTTGGAGCAGGTACAGGACCAACTGCTTGTAACTTAACTAACACTATTTCAATTGGTTACAATGTAACGGTTGCAGCTAACAACTATACATGCATTGGTAACAGTGCAACGGTCTGCTCAGTTGTCCCGAACATTTCTACTAACTGCTTTACGACTGGTGCGTTCATGGAAAGTAACCTCAGCTCCTTTGAGATAAAGGGCAATCCTACAGGAACGGTATTGATATGGAAAGATGGTAAAGCTATACCTTGTGAAGAAGAATACGATGTAACAGTATTAGGTGTAGCTGCAGATAATAATGAATCTCCTATTATAATTGGAGCAGAGCCAGTGTTAGTAACTGGACCAATTAACGAAGGAGACTTTATTGTTACATCTGACAAGAGAGGACATGGAAAGAAAGGATTTAGTAACAACTTGTTTGGTAAAGTTATTGCTCAGGCATTAGAGTCTGGAGATGGTGATAGCTATACTATCAAGGCTATGATTAGGAAAATGTAACTAGAGATCTCGAGAAAAATTTTTTTGCAAAACTCGGGGAGATTTTACATTAAGGGGTTTAAAAAATAAATAATTAAAGTTATATGGCGAAAATTGTTATAACTAACGGTACTATTCACTCAGATGATGATTTTAACTTAACATCTGGAACGGATGCGAATACACGTAATAACTTCCGGATATGTAAGCAAAAAGATTCACATACCCGATTACGTTCATTATCATCCTTTAGAATAAAAACGCACGATTTACTCAATACTGGTAATGCAGAGATTTGTGGAAATCTTACTGTACATGGTACCTGTACTGTTCTTAATACTACCTTATGTTTAACAGATACAACTGCGACTGATAACTTTACTCTTGTATCTACTGATGCGGGTGCGTCTGCTGCTCCTGATTTTAAACTGTATAGAAACTCAGCCAGCCCAGCTAATAACGATTCTTTAGGCCATATTAAATTTAGTGGTAAGGATGCTGCCGGCAATGAAACTGAGTATGCAAGTATAAAGGGTTGTATCCAATCTGTTGGTTCTGGTAGTGAGTGTGGCGCAATGTTAGGTAATGTTGTTATTAATGGGTCATCAACTGATATAATCAGAGTTGATTATGCAGGTTTGTGGACTCAAAACAACAAAAATTTGTATCTTAATGGAAGTGGTCAACTTCGAAATTACGGGGCTTGTTTAAGACTATCTACAGGAGGAGGAGACTATAAAATAACATTCGAGCCAGACTCTACTGTTAAAATGTGTTTACATGGAGGAGAGTTAACAGTTTGTAATAAAGTTTATACACCAATATTAAGAGCTACTGCTTGTACATTTTATGGTGCTTGTGGTTCTAGTAAATTATCCTCTGATGGAGATAATATGCGCCATACTACACAGTATGGTTGTATTAATTTTGGTCCAGGTAATGCTAGTTATGCTCATATAACAACTGATAGAAGTCAATTTTATTTTAATAAACAGCTTGTAGTCGATTCTGGCGTTGTAATGTCTTACAATGAAGATCTTAAACTTTCACGTGCTGGTAATAGTGTAAATGCTATTTATATATGTAGCGCTCTAACAACTAGTTGTAATCCAACTAAACTATTTTCACAACAAGGACATACCATACCGCAGACTGGTAATGCTGTGTGTTGGTTGAAATTTGGATCTTTATGTATACCGCAACATGGTTATAAAGCGCGCATGAAAGTTGTTGCGAGTAATGGTTACGGTTCTAGTACAACTGACACTACTCAAGAAACAACACTTTTATTTCAAACTGCAAACACCGGTGAAGCTAGTTCCGGTTCAAGTGTGTGTGCGTGTGTACATTCATTTATAGAAGGTAGTACGAAACGTGAATCAGATGCTCCTTACTGTTTTATTGTACACGAAGTTAATTCCGCATTATTTGAAATATTTGGTAAATTTAACACTTATACAGGAACCGGTAGTTATTATACAATAGAATCTGGACCTACTACATGTTGGATTGCATGTAACTCTTTTGTAGATCCTGATTCTTGTTCAGGTTCTTGTATAGTATCTATACCTAATAGAGGTACTATATTTTGTACATCTTCCTCTACTACATGTATATGTGGTTCTGCTATTGTTCAGGGCGATATATGCATGAATAACAATTCGCGTGGTTATAAATTAGGTACTGATACCGGTGGTTCTGGTAGTAGAGCTTTTCTAGCATTAGATTCTGACGGTTCTGATGGTATTGGAGCTGGTTCTGATTATTTCTTCGTTGCTAATGATGGTTCTGATACCAGATTTTATAATGAAGGCCCGGAACATATAAGACTATGTGGTAGTTCGTGTGTTGCTTTTTGTAAACCGATAGCAGTTCACTGTTGCGCAAGAATAGCTACTATTAGAAACTTTACCAATACTACATACATGTGTCTTTGTGGTGGTTGTTGTTTGATAGGTGGTATACAGTTTAAAGACTGTCAAGGTTGTGACCGTGGCTGGGTGTATCATGATGGTGCTGCTAATTTTGGTTTATTATCATGTGCTGGATCTTGGGCTATTAAAATAACAGGTACTAGTAATATACAAAGCTCTTACACTCATTGTTTTTCCGGAAATATTGGTCTTGCTGGTGGATCTGCTAGTCGGGTGTGTATAGCTGGTAAGCGCGCTATAGAAGGTAATAGTTGTATATTATCTTTAGGAGAAGATTGGGATTGTATATGTTTACGAGCTACTTGTACATATTCTACAGGAAACATATGTACTACTGCATGTTTACAATCATCTGTGGTTTGTTCTACAGGTTGTGTAAAAACTCCGTTGATACAAGCGCAAGGCGGTGGAAGTTGTTTTGGTGCGCCTGCAGGTTGCGATGACTGGGAATGTAGTCCTATTAGCATTAGAGAAAGAGGAGCAGTTTCTTCTAATCAAAGTCATGATTGTTATGCTCCTAACTTAAACTTTCATTGGGCTGGTAGAGTTTCAAACTCTTTGTATATGGCGTCGAACGGTCACTTAAAGTTTGGTTCTTATAATAGCAGCGGTTGTCCTGATGGTCCGAACGGTGTTTTCTGGGCTGGTACTCTGTGTGGTAATACTTGTGTAAAATCTCCTATTGTTTGTGGTACAACATGTTTAGCTACTAATGTTATTTCTAGTAGTGGTAGTGCACCATCTGATTACGGTGCATTGGCGATTGAAGGAGCCAAAGGAGGTTATGGTGGTGTTCATTTCTGTGGGTATACATTTATGGCAGCATCAGATTGCGGTGGCGGTGGTATTTATAACGATACTCACAATCAATGGGCTATATGGAATGGTGCAAATGCTGCTACTTACATTTATCATGCTGGTAATGCGAAATTACATACTATCACCAATGGTGTACGAGTATGCAAAGAATCAAACGCCGGGTATATAGACATTTGCCCATCAGGTGGTTGGGGTCATCTTATAACTAGTAACAATTGTTTCTACATGAACGTACCATTGATGGTCAATGGAGGTAGTATTGGTTCTTATGACGAAGATTTAACGCTACAAAGAGGTTATTCCCTTACTGCTGCTGAAAGTATAAAGATTACATCAGGTACTACTCATATATGTCAGCTTACAAAAGTTCATGGTTGTATATGCGCTACCTCTAACATTCAAACTGCAGGTAAGATTCATATTTGTTCTGCTCATAATTGTCTTCATATGGCGTCTATCTGTGATGCCACGAACTATAACTTTACCATATGCTCAATGTATAATTGGGCTTGCTCTCTCCGTATTACAAACAGGGGCGTACCCATATTAAAGGTATGCTCTGGAAATTGTATTACTTCACTATGGGGTAATAATACCGAAAGGATTTGCCTTCATCCTACGGGTACAAAAATAGTTGGAGATTTATGCGTTACAGGTCAGGTTTGTGCAGATGGTATGGAGGGAGATACTCTCACAAGCCAGACTGTATGTACAGGTACTATTTGTTTTAATACTAGTTGTGTAACAGGGTTGGATGCGGTATATGATGTGTATGTTTCAGCTAACCCAAATTGTGGTGGTTCAACACTATATAGAGATATAGTACATATGTCAGTATATGTTACCACAGGTTGGAGTGGTTCAGCAGTGACTAAGTACATTAACCACGTAAATAATTTTGTTAGAGGAGCTGTACATGGTTCTGGCGCCGGTTCGGTAACTGCCGTTCCTAAATTATTAGTCGGAACAACAGGTTGTGAGTGTTATGCTGCTGCTTGTGCGACTTGTTTGCAAATTCAAGTAGCGGGTGGGTCAAATAAATATGACACGTGTGTGAAAATTAAAAGAGTTTTATAAAATACTATGGGATTATTAAGTCAACAATACGGAAAACTAGTCGAGCTTACTGCAGGAAGTACTTTATGTACCCCTACTATTCGCGCGAATGCGGATAACGGTAGTGGGTGTGTACGGTTTGGTAATATATGTGTGGGTTCCGAAAACCTGTACAACACAATACAGAGTTGCACTAACCTCCACTTTCGCGCAGCGGGTAACTGTCCTATTATTGTAGGAGACTCTGGCTCTACTCATACTAAAATCTGTAATGCAGTATGTTCTCCTATACTTTGTGGTACAACATGTCTATCTACCGCGCAAGTCATTGGTACAAAAGTTTCTGTTGGTTCTCTTAATACGAATTATGATCTTTACAATAATGGTACGAGTTATTTAAATGGTCATGTCACAATAGATGATAGTTTAGCCATTACAGGCGCGAAGATAATGAAAACTGGTGGTTATAATAAACCAGGTATTCAAATGTGCGGTACAGGAAATTATAGTTTTTGCGACCTAAACGTTTTTCTTAAAAATACAGGTGCTGCTAACTCTGCTATATTCTCTGATTATGAACCACATGGAGAGTGGGGATTATTTCATGATAATAATGATGACGCATTTTATATTACTGCAGGGTCATCATGTCATAATGTAGGCAGTTTTAATATGAAAAACTGCGCTGGTACAGTTAGAACAGCGTACATTAAACAAAAATTTGTTCAAGGTAATGGTAATGCGGAGATCGGAGGGAGTCTTTCTGTAAGCCCTGATTGTTCAAATAATTATAATGGTATGGCGATTGGTTGTACTTATACTAATATTGGTGGTTGGCACACTCAGCTTAGTATGTATGGAGGCTCTCATGCAGTTGCAAGATGGAATCATGGCGCTGGTACAGATGGGGCTAATAACTCTCGGCATAACTGTATATATGCACACGTAGACAATCCATTTGTAATCTGTAGTTCTGGTAATATTAGGTTAAAACCCGGTACTGGTACGACAGTTTCGTGTGGTATGTTTTGCGCCGGTTGTGTATGTGGTGTTACTTGCGTATATTCAAATTGTGTATACGCCAACAAACTTCAGGCTGATACATGTGTTGTAACTGGTGATTTGTGTTTAACCGAAGACTATAGTGGAGACATGTCTAACGGAATACAGTTAGGTCGTAGTATTGGTATACCGCAGGCAGCATGGGGAGAGTCTGGTGTGAAAACCGGTAGAATTGAGATTGGGTTACCAACTAAAGATGGTGAAGGAGGTAGTAGTCATTTAGGTATGATTCATATGACTGTTGATGTATATGAATACGACGGTAATGATGTCTCGACTTTTATTATCGGTGGTCACAACTGGAGTTGTCGTTGGTACAATTGCGGTGCTCATATCACGGGAGGCTGCACAAACAAAACTATAAAATTAGCCTATCATGCTTGTGGTGGTACTTGTAACGGAAGGTATGTTGTTCTAATTGGAGAGTGTGATAGCTCTTGGAACTATGGTTCGGTACATGTGAGAAGAATTAATAACGGACTGTATTACAATGGTAATATGGATATGGGTACTCCTATGTATGTTAAGAGAGTTACTTGCTCTGATAGTTATTATAATTGTACTACTAGTGATTTAAGATCAGATTCAAAAAGTATGGCAGCATACCAATACGCTACGACCTGTGTTCACACTCCTAGGGTTTGTGCTACTACTTGTGTAAGGTCGTCTTATTTATACTCTACAGGTAATATATGTGGTACTGAAATTTGCTCTGGTTCGTGGTTTAGAAATGCTAATTCAGGTCAAGGGTTGTATAATTCAGCTACAGGGTTTCATTTTTATTCCACAGCAGCAAATATTGTTCGGATTTATGGTGCTAGCGCTGATAATATCGGTCTACAAGGATATAGTTGTGGTGCTGCTCGTGGTTGTTTAAATTGGAATTGTTATAATCAACTCAATGTGTACGACTCTGGTGGTAATGTTAGATTTTTAATAAACTCTAATACTGATATTAGACTGTGTAATACAACCTGTTTACATTGTAATATATATGTTGGTGGCCGAATATTTGCTTGTACCCAGAGCGAAAGTCTCAACTTTAAAGGAGCTCGTGGTTGTTTTACTAATGAGTATATGCACCTATACAATAAAGTAGGTATAGGTCATCCATCTGGCTGGGGGTGTGGTGAAACAAATACTCCTGATAAAGGACTTTCTACATATGGTAAAGCATGTATAGGTTATGGTGTATCTGCTTCGACTGATACATTGAAGGTTGCAGGAGGAGTTTCAACTCTCGGTGCAAAAGCTTTATATAGTGAGAGTTATGCAAATTCTTTTTATCCTGATGCGGTTGGTACATGGAACCTTAAATCTGCATCTGGTCAGACTCACAGTAGCTTAAGATTTAGACGAGGGGATGGGAATATTGATGGTTATGTATATTCAAGTACAGGTGGGTATATAGGTTTTCTTGATTCAGCATCTTATTGGGCGTATGGTCATCAAACTAACGCGTGTCATTGGTGGAATATAAGCAATACTACGCATATGAAACTGTGTGGTAATTGTCTTTGTCATTGTCATACTATATGTGCTCAACATTGTTTACGCGCTGATAAAGTAGAAGGCGTTTCGTGCGTGCAAAGTTGTAGATATCAACATCATTGGCGCACTATAGCTATAGGAGGAGATTATGATAAGTTCTATCCTATTGGATTTACTGTGAAAGGTGGTAATAACTCTGAAGATATATTAGAAATAGCTCAACCTAGTGTTCACGCTCCGACCACTAGTTGCGGTGCTATGTATCTTAAATTAGGTGTTAATATTACAGGTTGGGGTCATATTAGTAATCATTATATAGTACACAAGTATGCAACTGGTGGTACTAATTCATTAGTATCCAAGGTTAGAGCAATCGACCATTCAACATGTAGAGTTGGTGTATGGTTACGAGGTGGTCTCACTTATTACTATAGATCTAGAGAAGGTACTATTGCTTGTAATATTACTGGTGGTACTACTGCGAGTTGTTTATCCTACGATAATGCAAATAACGCTTATGATGTATCCGTACAGTATACTAGCTCTGTAGAGGATAACAATTTTGGTAATACAGGTGGTTGTAATGCTGGAAATGCTTATTTAACTCACCATAGTAGTCTAGGTACAAGTGTAGTTCTAACTACCGATAACTTACAACAGGCTTTGTGTTGTGGGTGTTGTACAAACACAGTTTGTTTAGGAAATTGTGGTGTTATAAAAAATACAAACTTTACTACAGGGGTTGTTTGTGGTAATGATTGTGTAAGAGGTGGTAAGTTATGCTCTTCTGCATGGATATGCGCCAACACAGAAATATATCTCACTAATTGGGTAAGATTTAATACAGCGAATAAAGGTCTTTATTGGGCTGGTGCATGTCAGACACATCTTTACCCGGCGCAATCTAATTCAACTTTGTATTTGAGATCGTGTCACTCTAATACTAGTTTAGCAATAACTACAAGCAACAATACTACTATACGTGGTTATCTTTATGGTGACTCGAGTAATAACTTTGGTTTCTTAGACTCTGATGGACAATGGGCTATAAGACACCTAGGTAATAATTGCACTGAATTTAGAATAGACAATGGAATAAAAGCAACTATATTCTCTTCATGTTTTTGTAGTAATAATGTTATATGCGCTGCTACATGTGTACATAGCGCAAAAATTTGCGGTACTCATTACGGAGATGGATCTAACTTAACTGGTGTTGGTGGTGGTTACTGTACTTGTTGTAATACCACAATAAAAACTGGCGGTACAGATTGTGGTAATATATATTTAGGTAAAGATGTGTTCGCTTGTGGTGTTGCTCAGGGTAAAACAACAGGGCATTTTAGGAACGTTGCTATAGGTGATTTTGCAATGGGTGCTCTTGGGTGTGACCCACATAGTAACGTAGTTATTGGATATAGCGCCGGCTCAACTGCTGGAACAACTTGTTGTCGAGGCTGTAACGGCTATTGTTATAATGTATACATAGGTCGTAATGCTGGGGACGGTACTTTTAATGGATCAATCGGTGGTACCTCTAATACCGGTTCATGTAATGTGTTTGTTGGAGCATATACTGGCGGTGGTCCGCATAATGGGAAAAATAATGTTCTTATTGGAACTAACTCTGGTTACAATATGCAGTGCGGCGCGTCTTGTAATTTGTTTTTAGGTCATGGATCTGGCGGTCATGTAACTACTGGTTGTAAGTGTGTTGTAATTGGTTATGGTAGTGGTCAGTGTTACGACAACGCATCAATTTGCGCTGCGTGTACTCATGTAGCAACGTTAAATAAAAGCTCTGGTTCTTTTATTATTCCGCATCCTGATCCAGCAAAAACAGCGACAACTGACTTACGACATAGTTATGTCGAATCTCCTACGAGAGGTGATAATATTTATAGATGGCAAGTGGATGTTACTAATTGTTGTAACGTTATTACGTTGCCAAGCTATTATCAATTTTTAAATGAAAATGATATGGTATGGGTATCACCTGTAGAGCATTTCGGTTCAGCATATGGCAAAGTCACAGAAGATCAATGTTGTGCAATTATATGTACAAATGCTGACGGTAAATATAATGTTTTATTAGTAGGTACAAGATGTGACTGTATGGCTTTAAATCATTGGAAGGGTGTTGAACCACCAATGGAGAGTACATCTCCAGCACTTAGCGCTATTACTGAAGAAAATCCTAATGGGCCAGATTTTCCTCGTAGATTTGTATGTAATGTCAGAAAGCCAATGTCTGAATGGTAATACTTGAATTTTATCTATAACTAGATAAATTTTTACGTGGACAAACATATTATCTTTCACGTAGAAGGCGGTATCGGTAAGAACATTATGGCTACGGCCGTAGCTGAAGCTATATCAAAAGCACATCCTGATAGAAAATTAATCGTAGTAGCTGCATGGGCAGCAGTATGGGTAAATAATCCTCATATTGAACGTTTTTATATGCTGGGCGCTACTCCATACTTTTTTGAAGATTTTATTAAAGGTAAAGATACTTGGATCTTTAAGTCTGAACCATACCACCATCATGACTTTTTAAACGGTAAGAGATACCTTGCAGATATTTGGTGTGAGCAACTAGGCGTACCATACAACGGAGAATTACCCACAATAGTTCTATCTAAAAATGAGAAAGATAATATGGATAGAAAGCTCCGTGGTTTTGGTAAGCCTATATTTGCTCTACAAACTAACGGAGGTGGTCCACAAGACTACCCAGTATCATGGGTAAGAGATGTACCTCTATCTAATCTTAAAGAAGTACTAAACGAAGTTAATAAAGAATATAAGATTATTCATATTAGGAGGAAAGATCAGTTAGAGATTAAAGGTATTGATTATATCGAAACTCCAAATGTAAGAGACCTATTTGCTCTTGTAGAATATTCTCATAACAGATTATTAATTGATAGCTTTGCTCAACACGCAGCAGTTGCATTAGATAGACCATCTACTGTATTATGGCCTATTGATAACGTTAAGACATTAGGTTATCCTGATTTTCATAACAATATTGTATCTAATGCTGATACTCGTAAAGTACATTTAATTGATAGTTACTTAGGTGCTCATCCGATCAATGGAGAGTTCTTACATGAGTGTCCATTTGATAATGACAATATATTTGAATCCCAACCAATCTTCGACAGTCTCGAAGAATTAGAAGAGAAAGAATTTTACGAAGCTCCTGCAGGGGTGAGAGTAAGTAACAAGCAAGAGAAGAACTTATTTGATACCGCTAAGCCGTTACCTCCAGAGCCTATGTTAGCTCAAATGAACAATCCATTCCCTCCTGCACCAGGTAAACGTACTAATAGACAAAAACCTAAGAAACGTAGAAAGTAATGTCAACAATCTTTTTTCAGTCCTCTATGCCGAGGGCAGGTAGTACATTATTACAAAATGTACTTGCTCAAAATCCTGACATATATGCTACACCTACCTCAGGTGTATTAGAGTTAACATTCGCGGCTCGTCATATGTTTAACGAATCTAATGAGTTTAAAGCTCAAGACTCTAAAACTATGGAGGAAGGTCTTATTGGTTTCCTCAATGAAGGTATACATGGTTGGTATGATAATATTACTGACAAACCATATGTAGT
>CETN01032284.1_pt1 | contig 12614 bp, 21 predicted proteins | sample 531301 | NCBI WGS metagenome assembly CETN01 (sample SAMEA2622656, study PRJEB7988) | marine metagenome | isolation source: saline water (ENVO:00002010), including
TGTGTATGGTAATATACCCCATGTTCTACGTAATGGTCCAGTTGCTGTTGAGTCATCTGTTCCAATACCGAATAAGAAAGCGTGTTCAAGATCCATCTTATGTTCCATAAGTTTTTCTTGATACACTCTCATGTATTCGTTTGCTACACCACGATAACGTGTTGCTAGTGCTGTACCTGAGAATAATGGAACTAGAGTTTTAAAGATCTGTGTATATCCTTCTCTTGAAAAGAACTCATCTCTCCATCCTTCTAAAAGGTCACCATCATGACCTTCAGCATATGCAGAACCAATTACTTGTCCTTTCATATCTGCATCTAGTCTTAAATGGTCATCTGAACCAGGAGATATTAATCCCTTAGCTGCAGCTTCTGCACCATTAGCACTGTGAGTTGGTTTTAAAATCGCTTTTAAAAATGTAGCTGAAATAGCTGAATAAGCAGTGTCTGCATTATCTACAGCTGTCACCCTGTAATATGCGATTACTGGTTTATCACCACCATCTACTCCGTTTTCATCCCATTCACCTTCTATAGCGATTATTTGACCTACAATTAAAAATTCAGGTCTTACGTTTGTTGACACCTCTCTACCGAACGAATCATATGGAGCATCTAGCCTAAGATCTGTTACGGCCCAGTTTCCTGTTCCATAATCTGTAACATCTTTTGCTACGGCAACTTCAAAGTTACGTCTTTGATACTGATGTCTTTGTTCTAAGAACTTAAACACAGGATCATCTGTAGCTTTTTTGCCGACTCTAGATAAGTAGGTAAGGAAAGGTGATGTTTGTGGAGCTAATTCAGCTACTCTTTCACCGAAGTTAAAAATTCGTCTAGAATCATTAATCGATGAAGCGCTTCCGTTAGCACCGTCTAAAGTCACACCAGGTGTGATACTATATTGATTAGCCATCTTGCTTCTCCCTTATTTATATAAACGGATTCTTTTTCTTGTAATTACCAATCATAGAATCCATCATTTGATCTTCTATCTTTTTAGATGACTGCACGTTGACACTTGGTTGAGTCGTAATAGGTTTAGGAATACTCATTTTTTCTTTACGTTGTTTTAGCACCTCTAATTGTAAATCTGCTGTAGATGGTTGTACTGCAGGAATTTGTTCCTGATCAAAACCTCTATGTAGTTTTACTAAATTGTCTAAGGACAATGACTCTGGTGCGCTCATTTTAACAATAAAGTCTTGAGCTTCTGCAGGAGTGTATCCGTAATTTGTTTGCAAATCATTAACAAGTTTAGCTTCAGAAGATGCTTTCTTCTGTTGGTTAAGTTGTTGTTGAACTGCCATATTACGTTGTGTTTCCTGTTTTTCATAGTATTCAGTCATATCGTCTAAATACGAATCCCTTGCTGCTACATACTTAGCAGACTTACTATTAGGATCGGTTAGTGCCTCGGAAGAATCAAAGTCTGACGGTTTCACAGGTTTAACAGGTTTTACTATTTCCTGTGGTACCTCGGGTGCTGGTGTAGGTTGCATTTGTGCAGGTTGAGATTGAGCTTCAACTTTATCTAATCTGCTTTTCAACTCCTGTAACTCAGCATCTTTTTTATCAGCTTGGCTTTGCCAATACTGAAATTGACTAGGGTCTTCCTTAGGATTAACATCTACAGGTACTTCAGATGGTTCACTCTCAACAAGATTTGATTGTTGAGCGACATATTTGCCAATCTCTTGTTCACCAAATATTTCGTTAAAAATGTCATCATCACTAGTAGAAGCAGGGGCAGTACCCTGGTTCTCTAATTGTTCTGTATTTGTCATCTCTTTTTCATTCATAGTATGTTCTCCTTTCTAACTCTCAATTTCTTCAAGTGCTTCAACGGCTGCCGACCTAGATTCCTCTTGTGGCTCCTCGTTTTGCATTTCTTTCGACACTTGTTGAACTGAGTTCATCAGATTTTTTTCACTATCTGCTAACCTAGATTTATACATCTCGGTTGCCGCTTCAGCACGATTAGATATTTTATCTAAATCGCCACTAAATTTTTCTACCTCTAAACGTTTCTTAGCATGAAGCTCTTCACGCATAGCAGTTTGAAGATCTCCTTTGACCTTCTTCAATTCTTCTTGAGTCATTTGTAATTGTTGTGCCATTTGTTTCATTTGACCTGAACGTTCTAAGACTCCATCTATATCTATAATTTCTGACTTCTTCAATACTTCTGCTTGATCTATTAGTCCCATTTGGAACATTTGCATATAAGTATTTAATAATGCCATTCTATTTGTTGGTAATGTAGAACCAGATACAACTTTAATATCGTATCTACCAATAGCTACATCGTGAAACATTTTAACATCACCTGTTTCAGTTTCTTTGAAAAAGTTAAATCGTTCTTCTTTTTCAGTCCCATTAGGCTGAACCAATCTAACTACTTTTTCTTCTGTGTATAATTGTTGCATTAAAGGTATTGCAACTTTACCAACTTGATTTAAAAAGTTTTCTACATCATCTCTACGTGATTTAATTCTACGTTGTCCAAATTCATCTACAACTAATGTTCCTCTATATGTAGAAGGTGCTTGTCTTCCGCTACCTTGCATTAATTCAAAAATACCAAAACCATACTCTAAATCATATTTAGCATCTGCTTCATTTTTATACAACTCATTAGGAAGTGGCACAGGACCAGCAACTATAGGCGCACCTAGTTCAGCATCAAACTCAATAACACTGGTACCTGCTTTACTCCACTCTTCTTCGATTTGTCGAAGATCTGCTGAACCACGAGGAATAAGTAGTTTTACATTAGTACTTGTACTTGCGTGTGCAATAATTAATGAACGAATTTTATTTATATATTCTTGCAATGGTCTGTATAGTCTTACATCAGATTCAGGATATGGATTTCTATGATGTATATTCATTAATGGAATAATAGGATAATCTTCCACTGGTAGTATTCTTGTGTATAGTAAATTATTTCCAACAGTAACGCATTGTTTAACGCAGCACTTTTCTATTTTTATAACTTCTATTTGTTCTAATCCAATTAATTCTTCTGCTGTAATAGGAATAATAGAAGTAGTACTTCCTGGTATACCGTCTTCATCTTCAGGACCAGCAACCTTTTGAGGTTCTTGTGGAATCATATTTCCCATTTGATCAAACTCAGGTTCTGGTAATGTAAAATGAAATACTTGACCAATGCTTTGTAAAACTAAAAGAAGTTCATCCATAGCAACTTCGTCAAAAACAATTACTTCTTCCCCAGTAATTTTTGAAAGCTTTACATATTGATTCATTAAATATTCTTTATACTCTTGCTCATTTAATAATAATTCTTTTCTTGAAAATTTTTCATAAACATTATAATAAGTATGCATTTCTTTAGAATAACGTTCAATATATTTTCTCTTATTATGATAAGTAGTAGTTTCGTCTGTATTAAATATTTGACCTTCAGTAGCTGCTAAATTAGTTTCAGGATAGTCTTCGTCATTATCTATGGCACTATCTGAGTCTAAAATAATATCACCAAACTCAGGGTATTGTTGCATAGCTTGTTCGTCTGTAATATATTTTACAACTAGTATGTTAGCAGCATCACGAGCATAAACGTCTTTTGAGTTTGGATCTATGTACACATCTAAAGGATTTACGCTTTTTATATAAACCTCACCTTTACCCATGTCTGCATCGGGATCTTGGTAAACATTTAATACTCCCATACCACCAACATAATAGTCATCAATAACTTTTTTTAATTCTTCATCTCCAGATGATTGTGACCATACCCAAGAAAATAAATCAGAAAAAACTTTTGCTGTATCTCTATCAGAATCTTCTCTAGCTGTAGATCTAAACTGTGGAGAGTTATACGTTAGAAGAGATTTTGCGGTTTCCACAATTGGATGTATTCTATTTACAACAATTGGTGCTTGACCTCTATTTTCTAGAACTTGACGTTCTTCATTAGTCCATTGAGCACCTGCTCTAAATTCTAAAGATTCCTGAAACTTAACAGCCCAAGTTTCACGAGAGTTATCGTATTCGTTAAGTAATTCTAAAGATTCTTGAACTTCAGGTAATAATTCGCCTCCATCTGTGATGTCGCCTTTTTCAAATCCAAACACATCAGACAATTTATCTGATACGTTACTTCTAGAACTTTTTGTTCTTTTTTTTATTTGTTCTGGCATTTACTACCTCATATCCCTTTGGTATACTAACATTTGTTACCTTATCTAAAACTTTGACTAAGTTTAAACGGTATTTATTAAGATCTATACGCATAACTCTCTCTATTAACTTATAAGAATTTTTTAATAAAAGTCAAGAACTATTAGATAGTTTTCCAGTTTTTAGTAGTATTTCCTAAAAAATAGCTATCTTCTGATGATTTTACACTACTTTCATGCAAAGGTTTGTAACAATTTTTATTAGCATAAAAGAACCCATCTAGCAAGTCATCGTGTTTACCACGAGGATATAATAGTAGTTCGTCTACAAAAGCTTGCATAGAGGATTGTATGTAAACTTTATTGCTAGCAAACAATGGTTGTAAACTTTCTAGTCTATACGACTTACTAGTTCTAGGGTTCTCTTTTATTTCAAGACCAGGAATAAACATACCTATTTGTTCTGCCTGTTCTTTTATATACTGACGTAACATTTCTTGATAACCAACAGATTCAATTCTTGTTTTAGTACTGCGATATACTTTAAAGTTGTGGATAATAGCATCTGCTACTTCTAGCGGAGTTGCTCGTTTTCTATAATAAGGTAAACAAAATCTATTTCCTTCTTCATCTACGGCAATATTAAATATTACAGAATAGTCTGCAGTTTTTCGTGTACTAGACGCAGGATCGACTCCTGTAAAAATATTTACAGCTCTCCTCTCTTCTACTTCCTCACCATTAAGGTTCGTCAGGATGAGAGTTGAGAATCCTGCTTCGTCTTTTTCAATGTAACCATCGTAGCTTTGTATATACTCTTGTCTAAATAGGTTGTCTTCATCTCCTACAATTTGACATAGATACTCACGATAAAATACAGACAATCTGTTGATACTGTCTAACTCTTCTTTTTTTTCTTTTAATTTTTCTATTGGCCACACTTCTTCCCATAACGAAACACCTTTTTCTAAGTCAGGTCTAAATTCTAAAGTTTTCCAACCCTTCATATCTTTTAATGTTTCTACCATACAACGTTCGTGCTGCGGAGTACCAATAACACATATTCTACCAGATAACGGATCAAGTGATGGTACGCCAGATTGCAACAACCAACGTAAATTGTATTCCATAGCTTCTGCTGTTTTGGTATTATTTTCATCTTCAGGATCATCTAATATTAAAAGAGTAGGTCGTTGGTTTCCATGTTTAATACCACGTATCTGTTGACCAGTACCTTTACAAATAATAACACTACCATCTTTTAATTCTATTTCTGTGTTTGTCCATTTACGTGCTGATTGCATTCCCCAATACCCAAAGAAATAACGAAATTCTTGAGAATAATCCAAGACATCTTTTATAGTTCCTAATAGTTTTGTAGCGTGTGATTGTGTACGAGATACAAGTACAATTACTTTTACACCCTTATCAAACATTAAATGAAACAAAGGATAAATACCAGCAACAACCGAAGACTTAGCGTGGCCACGTGGAGCAATAACATTAATTTGTTTGTCCTTACTAAGAAGCGTTCGAGTTAGATCGTAATGAAACGGAGGAGATTCTGCACTAAACATATTCGGCATAACCATTCGGCCAAACAATAACATATCCTGTTGCATCTTTAATAGTATGTCTTGTTTATCACTCATCGATAATTATCGTAATATCTAACTGCATATCTTCTGCTACCTGAACAAGCGTAGCTAAAAATACAAGTAAGTTATTTTCCTTCCCCTTCAGTACTATTCGTTTCTCCACTTGGTAACTCTTTCTTTTGTGTTGCTTTAAGTTTTTTAGTTTGAGTTTCGTACTGATTAGCTATTTGATGACTAATATCCATTTCTATAGTTTCTGTTTGTGATGATTTGTTTGGTGCCATATCTAAAAAGATAGAAAGTTCTTTAGCAGCTCTAATCATACTTCCGCTATCTTCTTTCATCTTTGCTACAACAATAGCATCTTTCATTACATCTAATACATATCCCTCATCTACACCCTTATCAGTTAAGATCTCTTGTAGTTTCTCTTTTATCATTTGTTTTGTTTCCTTTGACTTCAATAATCGTTTTGCCGCTATATGCGGTTCTTTTTGGTCAGGCCTATACAACTTACCAATAGCATCAAGATCTGGCGATTCTCCTGCAATCTTGTAAGCTAAATAAGCATCTACAGCAAGTTCTGCTCGTTTAGAATTAGCTTCTATTTCAGAATACGGCTTTGTAGATACTGTATTAAAGTTTCCAGATTTATAATGCGGTTTAAATTTTAAATACCTATTATGACCTAACCATTGCCTTCCGTAAGGAAATGTCATTTCTGTTCCTCGTTTGTATTTCTTTTTATAAATACACTCAGCAATAAAACCGTCATCGCTTAAACCTAGCTCTCCTTCTTCGCATTTTTGCCAATGTTTATAAGTTAAATCCTGTGCTTCGTCTTCTGACCACACAGAATAGTCTTTTGCTACAAAGTTATTCTTTTTCAGCTTCTTTGTTATCTTGATCATCTATTTCTAATTTTTCTTTTAAAAATTTTATATAATCCTCTTTGTCATCCTTAAACTGGATATATTCATCTACCACCCTTGCGTTGTTGGCAATATCTGCTTCAATCTTACTGATACGCATCATTAACATTCCAACAGTTCCCATTACTTCTTTTAAGGTTGGTTTGCTTTTCTTTTTTATGGCCATTAACGTTTCTCCTTAACGTAATTAATTATCCTAATAATTAATGTATTCTATTAACCTTAATATTAACGTTAATACCTTACAATCAATTCTTTTCCTCAGGTTTTAATTTATCTAAACCAAAACGCATTTTATTTCTTTTAATCTCTATCGTCATTTCAGCTGACATTACCATTAATGTTTCTAAAATACTAGGATCTGATAGATCTATTTCTACTTGTTCCCATTTTCCAGTACGTTTGTTGTAACGTTCTAACATTCTGTTTTCTTTTATAAACTCAAGTAATTTTCCTAGTTTTTCCATAACATAACTTACTGAGTTTAATTTCTACTTACAATACTTTAAAAAATAGGGCTAGATTGTATGTACGAGGTATATATACCACCTACCTACCATTAATGTTGGAATTAATCTTACAGTTTAGTTGACATTTATCGGCAAGTTTAATTCCAACCATTAATGGTATGTAGCTGCACCTTTTTGGAGGGTTAATGGTAATCCTCGTAAACAAAATAATCCCGAAGGAGGGTAACGTAATGACGAAACAACAACGTAATCTATATAGTCAACTCAAAGAGCACCGAGGCAGTATCATCGGATGCTACACTTACTGCAAGGACGATAATTCTTTGTCGGGTAAGAGAGTTGCCATCAAGAACCTCGATGCCTTTGAGGATACTTATGAGGACAAAGGCCACAATGTCGGCTTACGCTTCGTGATGAGTATCGACAAGGAGACGAGTTATGATGATATAGAAGTCTTGGATACATTCACCGAGTACGCCGAGCTTTGTGACTTGGATGTCCTCATCCCTGATGAATGGTCACCACTTGTCGCCAGTAAAGGCAAGAACAAGGGTGCTAAGTCAGTCGCAGTGTTTGTGTATCCTGATAATATATAGTCGAGGCGACATAGGGTGTTACCGAGCAGCAATGTTCGGTAATGCCTTAATTACATAATACCTTACAAAAAAGCGCTTGTAAGTATCATTAATGCGTATTAGATTAAAAATGCCAATCAACGTGTCGTCAATACCTCATATCAGTTAGGTATCATATCCCATAGATCTCACGATGCGTTGGTTGGCTACAATATAAACCGTGATCGTATATAACAACCGATGAAGGAGGGTGTCATGAAAACGATACTATTTGTAGGCTTGATTATTTGCCTGGTATCAGTATGGTTCGCTGAAATGAAAAGAGCTACTGATGACGAAAAATAATGACGAGTTCACAGTCAAATTTGATGACAAAATCGATTATGATGATGAAGTCATACAAGATGATGTAGAACTTATAAGTAGCAAGGAAAACAATGAAATGATATCAGAATACTACGATATGCAAATAACCTTTGTGAATGTCCAAGCAAAGAATCGTAGGATAAAAATATCAGTTGAGGATTTGTAATGCGAGAACTTTTTAGTTCAAAAGCACATTGCTACTATACAAAGTTGCAACACTCATCAAAGTTTAAAACGTGGTTCCTGGCCAAATACAAGGTAGATTTGAGCAAGTTAAGGGAATCAGACGTCTTTGATGAGCGGTTGCAAATGGTTAAGAAAAAGATGACGTTAAAACATATGTGGGCGATATACTATAACGTTGTGAAAGACAATGAGGCATAATATGTTAAGAATGGTATGCAAGCATTGTAGAGAAACAGTTGCTGATAGTGATGTAACAACAAGAGAAATGAATATATATGACCCTTGTTGTGATGAATCACGTAGAGAGATAAGTCACTTAAAAGCACATTTTACAAAAAAAGCAAATCAGCATGGTAGATGGAAGGTTGATACTATTGATAGTATAGGTAATACCGTTGATAGTAACGAGAATTTCATAGAACCTTCCTTCTATGACAACGAGATGCATAGATAGTGAAATCCTAAAAATCTAATTGCTAATAAAATAATTAGGAGGAAACTATGAGATAATTATGCATCTGATAGGCGTGACCTGGGATTATGGTCACGCTTATCACTAATTAATAAAAAAATTATCTTATTATCACCATCAATATGGAGGTGATTTATAATGAGATAATATAAAGGGTGTATAATTTAGTAATCTAGATTATTACATACCAATTTGGTTGTTTATAGGCACGGCGTCGTTGTGATGCCGCAATAATAGTGAGTAATTGCTATGATTGAATTGTCTATAGACAGCCAAAACATAATAATTAAATAGGCTCAAACAATAGATGGCAGGAGGTTACCCTGTCCAGTTTTATGGAGCAGTATGTAAATCGTTCACGTCTTACTGGCAAAATCTTACAATAAAGGTTTTGTAGCGTAAAACATTGGCATAGTAATAAGGTTGCAAACAAAAACTATGTAGTGCCTATTTAATAAACAATGGTTGGAGGAAAAAACTATGGATAATAATCAAAAAATTGTGCAATTGATTAAAAAACGATTGACACAAGGTGCAAAAGAACACGGTGCAGAAGTACCATTTAATGACACACGTGATCATTTGCAAGACGCTTTAGAGGAAGCGTTAGATATGGCTGTGTATTTAGCAGCAAAGATAATCGAAATCAAAAGAAGGGAGTCGAAATGGCTAAAGTTAAAGAGAAAATGCATTATGACATTTTCGAAAATAAAGCCAAAGAGCGTGAAAAGGAAATGCAAACTTTGGACAAATTCGTTGATTTCATACTGGGAAACAATAAAGAACCGTATGAAATAAGGAACTTAATCACATATTATGTCGCAGTCGCTTGGGATTATTCATACACCCAAAGAAGTAACGACATAAAGAAAATGGAGGAAGCAAATGAGTTATAGAGGAATGAGTACATTGATAGATAACTTAGTTATCAACACATCAGATGCATCATCAAAAGCATTTGGTAAAACAGGAACTGGTGGTAAACCAATTGATGGTTATGATTGGTGGGCAATTAGTTGTATGGGTGATAGATTGCAAAGATCAAGTAGAAACTTGAAAATCGCAGAATCATTATATCAAATTTACAATAAAACAGATATTCGTATTATTGAATTTGATGTTAATGGTTGCGGCGATGATGGTGGTATCGAGGAAGTTCGTTTTTATGATAAAGATGATACTGAAATAGATATTAATATCGAGTGTTTAACAATGAGGTTAGAAAAAGGTTATAACACTGAAAGATATTCTTGGGAATTTGCTTATCAAACAAAGTATGATACACAAGAAAAAGCAAAACAAATCTTTAATGATGTTAGTGTAACAAATCCTAATGATTTCATGGAGTATGTTACCAATAAACTACCGTCATTTAATGAATTGTTTCTTAATGGTAAATGGCATATACATAGTTTAAATGCAAAAGATCGTAAGGTTGAATTGTATCGAAACACAAATGGTGATATGTTGAATAATCGTATATATTCATTGCCATATGTAAATACTTACGCAGGAGAAACAAGTTCGGCAACTATCAATCATCCAGTAACAATAGCGTTTCCAGATGTTAGTGTTAATACTTGGTCAAAACTGGAAAGTCATTGTTATGCACAACTTGATGGTGGTTGGGAAATTAATGAAGGTAGTCAAAACACTATTCATTATAGACTAATACCATTAGAAAGTGATTCATCGAAATATGAAGTAGAAGTTAATGTAGAACAAAATCGTAATATCGTAGAGGTAGAAACCTCAGAAGATAGATTAACATTTACTGAATCAGATGAAACAGCATTACGTAAATTCATTCAAGATGAGTTGAAAATAAATACTTATGCTGGTTCTACTCTTGATTTCACAAAGAAAGCAGATAGAACTAAAATAATATCTATTTTAGATTATCTTGACAGTAAGGGTTTATAATGGATCCGTTAATGCATAGCAAAAGCAGTGTCAAAAAATATGGTGGAACGGTAGATGATTATCTACCAATCCATCATTGGTTTGACGATAGTAAACGTGGTTACGCTTTTGTTACACATAGGGCAATGCGTCATCATTCAGAAGGTATTGGTTGGTGTATCGATACGTTTGGTAAATATATTACCATCACACATAGAGATAAACCTAAACAAGTGCCAGTAAGATATATTGCAGAACAACATGTTTTAGAGGATTGTGGGTTTATTCCTACAATGCAAGACTGGCTGCAACATATGGCACCACCTACTTGGATGCGTAAAGTTGGAAAGTTAAGTAAGTAATTTGCCAGGATATTCCTGGTGATTGCGTAGCGCACGTAAGACGACAATAGTTGCAGTGCAATAGTCACATGAGGAGATGATCCGAGTGGCTTAAATCAGAATAGAGGTAGCAGGTTAGAGATACTAGTTTTGCTAAAGCTACCTCAGTTCTGAATAATTTTAACAATTAGGAGAAAACAATGGAAAATAAACTTGAAAATATAACTAAAGATGAATGGATAGCATTTATGGAGGTAAGACAAGATGGACAATATAATATGTATAGTCCTCAAGCTAGGTTTAGTGCTGGTCTTGATAAAGATAAGTGGAAAACAATCATGAATAACTTTGATGATCTATATGATAAATGGGGTGATTTAAATGAGTGCGTCTGAAAAAGCTTTAGACATACAAGAAAAAATACAAAAGCTGATTGACAAATTGTCAGACTTAGGTTTTGAATTTATGTATTATAATCGTATAAGCAGCATAAGGAGGAAACGTGAAAGATAAATTTACATTTTCTAAGTGGGCTGAAAGATTATATGGAAAAAAAATACATGGTCCTACAGTATGTGATAAAGCTTGGAGTATTAAAGATGAAGGTCATTTAAACAAAAATAATATCATATTTACTCAAAAAATGAAAAGACTAGTACGTAATCTAGAAAAAATTAATCAAAATCTAGGGTATTATGTACTTAATGAGCAAGACAAATGGGTAAAAGTGAAAGTAGAGGTTAAAGATGATAGATCAAGCTAAAATGGTTGGAATGAAAGCACGAAGTAGTAATCCAAAATATATATCTGAAGCATTATCATATGTTTTAGATAATACCGATTTAAATACTTGTGATGAATGTAGTGTTATAGAATATTCAGATGATTTAAATTGGTTCGAATACATGAGTAAAAAAGACCAATTGTTTTGGGAACAACATAAAAGTGGTGATGCTTTGTGTGATGACTGTTGGAGTTATTAAATGTCGTCAAGTAGAGAAAAAGCTTGGCGTAACAGCGATGGCTTCAAAGAAAGAGAAACAATACAAGATCGTATGAAAAAAATGAATCTAAAACCAATATTACCTTGGACTAAAGAAGGTAAGAAAACAAGAGAGGAATTTGTTAAAAAATACGGTCGTGGTTGGTATTTATTTACTGACTTTAATACAAGTTCAAAACATAAAAATCAATGGATATGTCAATATTATAAACCAGAATTGGAGGATAAATGAATAGCACATATTATGATGTCGATAAAGACATAATGTATTATGCTTGTTTAGAACACGGAGAATTGTGGTTAGCAATAATCTTGACTATCATAGCATATGAAATAATCAAATACTTTATATGGAGGTTAAAATGAGTATGTGGTGGCATAAGAAAGCTGAAGAGCTTTTAAAAGGAAAGAAAATACTTGATGTAAAATGGCAAGAATGGGATCCAGACGATAGAGATTGTGGTAGTGGATTGATATTCGAAACAGAAGATAATGTTTTCTTTGTAGGACAAGATGACGAAGGTAATGGACCTGGAGCATTACATTATATATACAAAGAAGCAGAAACATGCAACATAACAGGTGGTGTATTACCTGTCAATGTTGAGGAGGTATAATGAAA
>CETN01078773.1_pt1 | contig 12604 bp, 5 predicted proteins | sample 531301 | NCBI WGS metagenome assembly CETN01 (sample SAMEA2622656, study PRJEB7988) | marine metagenome | isolation source: saline water (ENVO:00002010), including
AATTTTTGAACGATGATATATTAGTATTGATTTATATTTTATTTTATTCATCAAAAGCAAATCAATAATGGAAAATATAGAATGTGACGAACCACTAAGTAGTATATTTTTATCTTTAAACATACTCAAATCATTTGTTTGAAATAAGTGGTGAGGAATTATTATCTTATCTTGTCTATCTTTTAAAATATTGTCTTTATCTAATGATAGTAAAAAACCTTTTGTTTGTTCTCCTCCAGTTGCTAATATTATTTTATCTGCTATTAGACTGTTGTTAATTATAAACTTATTTTCTATTGTATCTATATTTATTACCTCAAAATTGTACTTAACATTGACACTTTCTAACTCGTCTATTAATATTTGCGACAATTCCATTATAATAGAATTGTAATCTAATAAACTTATATATTTATCTTTATCATATTCATCAAATACTCTTGTAATTACTTTCTTAAATATATCATTTGTAAACATACTCAACAATGACTTCAATGTTGAATTACTATTTATATTATACTTTAAAGATGAATAACATGGTGTCAAGTTTTTTTCAATAATCATTATATCAAAATTTTTAAACAAATCATTCTCATATAAATATAATAAAAAACATAATGTTGATATACCAAATCCTATAATAATAATTGTTTTCATTTCATATTTATAACTATCTTATAAATTGATTATTCACTCTAAATTTTTATAAATTCAAAATGGCTACTAAATTGATGCTCGCTCACAACTATACCGACCAAGATATCTCTAATTGGTGGATGAGTGAAAAACTCGATGGTATCCGTGCCTATTGGACTGGTGAAAAATTCCTCTCTAGAACTGGTAAAGAAATTACTCCTCCTCAATCCTTTATTCAAGAAATGCCCAAAGGTATCATTCTAGATGGAGAACTATGTGCTGGTAGAAATAAATTCAATCTCACTTCTTCCATCGTTCGTAAAACTAAAGATGTTGAAAAATATGTTGATGATTGGACTAATAATATCACTTACAATGTCTTTGATACCGTTTGTGATCATCCGTTTGAAAGAAGAATGGGTATTCTTTATGATACTATTAGGAACTTCAAATTTATAAAGATTGTTAGACAAACTAAAGTTAAGAGTCAAGATCATCTAAATAAAGAATTAGATAAAGTGTTGGATAAGGGTGGTGAGGGATTAATGTTACGACAACCTGAATCAATGTATGAAAGAAAACGATCTAAGAGTTTGTTGAAAGTTAAAAAGTTTCATGATATGGAAGTAAGAATTGTAGGATATAGAGAGGGAACAGGGAAATATAAAGGAATGTTAGGATCTTATGAATGTGAGACGAAAGGAGGTATTAAGTTTAATTGTGGAAGTGGATTAAATGATGATGATCGAGTAAATAGATTGGATGTGGGGGTGTTTATAACGGTGAAGTATTTTGAGTTGAGTAAGGAGGGGGTTCCTAGGTTTCCTATATATATGAGGGTAGCAGAAAGGCAAGAATTTTAATTTAATAACGTAGATATAATTATTAAATGATAAATGTTATACGCGATTTTTTTAATTATGTGTTATCTCCATTATTTCTAATGACTGTAACACCAGTGTTTGTATTAAGTATGTGGGATGTTAATAATATGTTAGGTTATATGCCAGGAAATGAATATAGTTGGAATGTAACTTTTACATTTATAATATTTCAATATATTATGTTGATAATGTCTGATGTTGAAATAAAAGGACCAATTACAACTAAAAATGATATGGGAATATATAAAGGTAATGGATTGGCTGTATATTTGTTTACAATGTTTATATATGTATATCTAACAATCTTAAATATGATTGATCCTATAAAAATATTTGATAATCTAGGTTATTTCTTTTCGACATTTATAATATTAGGTTATATAGTTAGTACTTGTTTGTATATTAAAGGTTGGGTATTTCCTAATTCGGTTGATTGTCAAAGATCAGGATTTTTATTGTTTGATTACTATTGGGGAATTGAATTACATCCTAGAATATTCGGAATTGATATTAAACAATTGACTAATTGTAGATTCGGTATGATGTTATGGCCTCTTTTGCTTCTAACATATATGTACAAACAATATTTTATGTTAGGTTATGTATCCAATAGTTTATTGTGTAGTTGTGCTTTACAATTGGTATATATTACTAAGTTTTTCTATTGGGAGGATGGGTATTTTAAAACTATTGATATTATGGTGGATAAGGCTGGGTTTTATATTTGTTGGGGATGTATTTCATTTCTACCATTATTCTATACAAGTCATTCATTATATTTGGTATATCATCCTGTAGATCTAGATATGTATTCATTGTTAAGTATCTATATTATTGGATTAAGTTCTATTTTTCTCAATTATTATGTCGATTACGAAAGGATGATATTTAGGGAAAGTGAAGGTAGAATAAAGACTTTTGGAAGTGATGCAACATATATAAAGGCTAAATATTTGGATAATTATAAATTAGAGAAGACTAGTTTATTATTAACGTCTGGATTTTGGGGAATGTCAAGACATATAAATTATTTTTTTGAAATATTATCAGCTTTTATGTGGTCAGTTCCAGCTCAATTTGAAAGTGTGTATCCTTATTATTATGTTATATTTTTAACTATACTTTTGGTTCATAGGGAAAGAAGGGATGATGATAGATGTTCGGAGAAATATGGAAAATATTGGGAAATTTATAAAAAAAGTGTTCCATATAGAATTATAAAATATATTTATTAAATTCTTTTTATAATAAATGTATAATTATAAAAAGAATCAAGTTATACTGGATATGTTATTAATAGTAATAGGTTGTAGTTTAGGTTCATTATTAAGTATTGTAACAAGAAATTATAAGAATAGCAAAGATCGTTTACGATGGCCTAAATATGTTGAATTGATAGATTCTTTAATTGGAATGATACTATTAATACTATTAATATTTCATGTACAGTTTTATAGAGAAATGTTAACATTCTTTTTATCTGCTAATATTGGATTTCATTTTACAAATGTTTTTTAATATTTTTTCTGAATTATTATAAATGAATTATAATAATCTAATAATAACTATTATTTTCGTTATTGTCTTTACATGTATTTTAAAATTGTTTGAAAATAAATCAGGTGTTGCTACTTACTTTATTCTTCCAAGCGCTATAGCAGGTATATCCATATATCTAATCGGTGGATGTGACCTTCAACGTCCCGATTGGTGCTCCATAGACATTCTAACATGGATATTCGTATTCATACTTACCTTTATCATTTGTATTGCCCCATTTCCGAAACCTCCCCCTCAACCTCTTCTTGGGTAATAGTTACCTCATTTCCCTCATCCCCCTCATCCCCCTCAACAACCTCCTCTTGTGTAATAGTTTCATCACTTCTATCACTCTCAATCTTATCAACTATTTCATTTAAATATCCTTCAACACCCCTTACATCACTACCTTTAATAATTTTAACTACATTTGATTCTTCTAGAAAAAGAAAGGTTGGGACAACTTTGATATATTCTTGAAGTGGACAATCATCTACGTTGTCAATGTCATATTCATAAAAGTTTATATTATTATATTTTTGATTTTCTGCTAATTGTACAATTTGTGGATGAATTTTTTGACAAGGGCTACACCAACTGGCAGTTGCTTTAATCATCGTATAAGGGTGAGTTAGGGATTGTTCATATTTTTCATAAGTGTTAATAGATTCCATTTATTACTATTATATTATATTTAAATAATATAATAAATTTTAAATTACTGACCACTAGAATCCCGGAAATTTGGTATTAGAAAATGCTGCTTTCATTGCAGAGTTCATACCTGGTGTAAGAAAGGATTTACCTGTATCTATTTTTGGATTATAACGAACATATACGTTAATTCCTCCATTTTGAGAAATGTTATTATAATAATTTATTTTATGATGAGAACTGAAATCATAACGTCTATTGTAATCATAGTGATATTTCCATTCGTGGAGTTTATCACCAAACAAATCAAAGAATGTATGTCTTTCACGTCCTTTATATCTGTTGTATATAAAATCTAGTTTTTCATCTGTAAGGTTTTCTTCAGCGTATAAAACATCGTTATCATTATTATTAAGTGCTGTCTGATTAGGACCTCGTCCATGAAACGTCAAGTTGTGATCTTTATTGAAAATAATTGGACCTGTGAATTTATTAGTATTTCTTGTATTAAAGTCTTGATAACTGTATACATAATTATTTCCATATTCTGGTGCTCCTTTTGGTTCTCCACCAGATGATGTTTTTGTTGGTTTAAAATATCCTCCATAATTTGAGTTTCCATTAAAAATTCTTATATCTTCTGGATTAAACTTATTATTGTTATTAGCGATAACATTTATTTTTTCACTATGTTTAACGGTTGGTTTATTATTTTCAAATATTTCTTCTTTATTAAAGACCATCCATTTATTAGGGAGTCTATCACCACTGGCAGTTATGAAATCGTCTGCGGTTGCTATTAGATATTGATTAAAGTTTTCCAAGTTGGCATCTACAGTAGTTCTTGAAAATGTAAATTGAGAATTTTTATTATTATATATATTATGTTCTTCAACAATATCCTTTGCGTTATATTCATTTCCATCATTGTCATACATATACTCTGATGTTAGAGCTAAATTATCATTAGTAGGATTCCATACTTTTCCTTTTTTATATCTAGGAGATAATCTTCTAATCAAAACCCAACCAGTTCCTACATAATAATTTCCATCCCTTGGATCTATACCCTCGTCATTATAATTATGAGCAATAAGTTTTGAAATATTTGAATAGAATTCTGTATTAACTAAAGTTGCATGTATAGTTATGTGAGCATCAATTCTAAAAACTCTATTGTTATATTGATCTTTATTATCAATTATGAATTTTTCATGCTTAGATATTTTGTCTTGTTCTTGTTCTTTCAAATTTAATGTATCATTATTAAAATCATAAAAATCAAGATTATCAAAAACCTTTAATTCATCTTTACTTATTGATTTAAATGAGGATACAATAGATTTAGAGTTTTTTGGGATATCAACAACTCTTGTTGTATCAGCTGGAATTTTAAGATGTTTTAGTTTATATATATCATTCATACTAATTGTTATTAATTTGTTGGATGGAATCTGATATAATTCTTCAGTTTCTCCATACTGATTAGTACTTTCTACTTTATTCCAGGAAACAGGTCTCCATTTAACTTTTTGGAAATGATCTGGTAAATTCATCCAATGTTTAGGATAATAATAGTATCTTGGATCTTTTCCGAAAAATATACTATGATGTGAGTTAATTAAACAAATATCATGAACAAATTCTTTTTGACAATCATCACCACCTTCGATTGCTTCATACTCATTATAGTAGATATTTGTATTTTCTGGTGGTTCTTCATTGTCAAATAATTCGGATACTAAATAAGGGTCTTTAAAGATGAATTTGTTAATGACGCTTTTTGAGACTATCATATCGCTTTGGTAGTTATCGGTTAGATTATATTCGAATATTTTTCTTTGTACGAAATAGTATAATATTTTTTTCATTTCTGATTTGTGAAAGTAAATTAGTTTATTTTGGTTATCATGTCTGAGGTGATTAACTTTATACTTATAATAGTTTTCTTGTAGATTATTGAAAGCATCTAGATATATATTTGGTTTGACTACATTAAGATTAAAATATTGTTTTAGATTTTCAAACTGAATAACAACGTAATCATTATTGAAGTATACGAGAGAGTTATTTAATTGGATATTTTCGAACATTTCTGCTGGACATACGCAAACACCTTCACCATCTGCGTATATGGAATGAGCTGGACTACCATAGTATGAATTTTTAGTGTATAATCGATCTGTACTGGTGTAATATTTTTTATCATAACCAAGTGGGCACATATCTTGGGGAATCAATTCGTTTGCGTCAACTATTTCTTTTATGTTACGTTGTTTTTCCATCTCCATATCAAGACTTCGGTGAGCTTGAATCATTGATTGTGTAACCATTGTACGTGCGTCTTGTAGGAAGAATGCTTCCATAATAGCATACATAGCAACCATCATGATGGCGGTTATGACTATTTGGACTAATAAAAATTGAGCTAATCCGGCTCTAGCTGCCATCCCGGCTTGAGCGGCCCTAGATGCACCAGCTGAACCACCAGATGTAGGTGTAAAACCTAGAAATGCTTTTATAAATGTCATTGTATGTTGTATATTCGCTAATGCTACTAATAAAGTTTTAATCGGAGCAAATACTAAATTCTTTACTATAGCATATGGTGCTCGTGCTGTTTTAGCGGCAATTCTTGTTGAGGTTTGTCCATGTTTAGAATACCATTTTAGATTAGAACCCATTTTGCCTGCATTTCTTATTCCAGTTTTTATATTAAATCTTGAATATTTACCAGATTTAACAGCTGTAGAAGATTTTGATGTTTGCTGTTTCATTTCAGATCTAGATTGTAATTGCTGATTACTATTTTTATGACTAGCTTCTTTACTTTCGATATGTGCTTCCTTTGATTTTAAATATTCTTTCGCTTTTGTTTTTTGAGGTTCATTATCTGGGGTTTGATTTATAGCATCGTCTAACTGTTGTAACGATTCATTCATACTTTTACGTGCACTTTCAGTCTTGGCTTCTTGTGTTTTATAGTTAGCATCAAAATTCCTTTTCTTACTCTCATAGCTTTTTAAATCTGCTTGATATCTAGCGTCTGCACGCGCTCTTTGATTAGAATTTGGTCCTCCATACTTATTATTCTCATTTTTACCAATATCCGTTCGTCTAGCGTCTAATTGTGCTTTTTCAATCCTTAATTGTTCTTTACCTAGTTTCGATTTCTGTTCCTTTCTTAACTGGTCAAAATAATTATTTGTTGACTTTTCCACAGCTTGTGCTTTTGTAGCTAGGTTTTTTTCTACTTGAGTGGCAGCTGAATTTGTAGCTAAATTATTAGTATAATTACCTTGAGAGTTTTGGGATGTTACTATTTTATAGTTTTTTTCCGCATTTACTCTGTTAGAATACTCTGTTTGTCTAAACTCTAAACCGTTTAATCTTTGTATTTGATAATTAACCTTTGGATTTGTACCTAATTTAGCTCTATTTGTCTTATTCTGTGCTTGTGCTGCTTTTAATTGTACTTCTCTTGTTGCTTGATTTTTTTTTGCTTTGTCTAAATTCTGTTGTGCTGTGTCTAAATTCTTTCGTGCTTTTTCTAAATTCTGTTGTGCTTTAATTTTTTCATCAGGTGTTGCGTTTTTTAATTGTTTTTGTGCTGTATTCAGTTGTGTTTGTGCTGTATTCAGTTGTGTTTGTGCTCTTGCGACAGCAGTTTTTGATGTATTCAGTTGTGCTTCTCTTCTAAGTACTGCTCTATCAGATTGTAGTGCTTTGTCTCTGGCGGCTTCAGTTTTAATAATTGAATAATGTTGTAATATATTTTTTTGATTAGTGATCCAATTTTTTCTAAAATTTGATTGATAACGATTAGCATGACCTGTAGTTTGTTTAAAATTTTTATCATATATGCCAACATATCTTCTACCATCCGCTTTTGCAGCAGTTTTTGCTTGTAATTGTCTTTGTTTAATTTTTTGTCTAACTTCAGTTTTTGCCATTCTTCCTTCGGTTTTAACAGAGGCGAATAAACTAGAGTTAAATGATGCTGCTAATGGATTTTTACCTCTCATATATGTTGAGACGCGGATATATACAATAATAGCGATACCAATATCTATTGACATATCCCAATTACCGGCCATTGCGAATTTATCTTCTGGATTTTTTCTACCGGTGAACCACTCATCAGCAGTTCTATATCTAGATCCGTCTTCATGTCTAAATCTAGTACCAGGACCGTCGCCATGTGAAAATCCAGAACACATATCAGAGAAAAATGGAACAGAAGTACATAGTATATCAAGTGTTAACCATTTTGTCCCATAAGAATTTATTTCATTGTTTGTCATGCCTTGACCTTTCTTTTGTTCTAGTTTGTCTTTTCTACCAATTAATAATAAGTCTTGATTTTGTAGTAATTTTATTAGCTGGTTTTTGGTACTTTTCGGATTAAAGATTATTCCTCTTTTAGTACATGTTTTTTCTAATAATTCTATGGACCATTTTGAATAATCAACTTCAATAGCTTCTGTATCGGTTAATTCTAGTTGTGATTGATTGATATTATTAGTATTAGTATTATTAATATCTGCTTGTACTTTTAAAGATTTACCAATTGCTTCATAATTTTCTTTACTAGTTGATGAAATACTAATATAACGACAACTAACGGGTTTTTTAAGAGTATATTTTTCGCAATTAAAATTTCTGATTGTCTTTACATGTTTTTTATTGTCATCATATAGTTTAACTTCATACTTATTATTTGTATATAATTCTACTAATGAATCAATGTCTTCTATATCGTGATTATATTGTAAATCTAGTAATGGTGTATCATCTTTAAAGAAGTTGTTAATATCATGAGTTACTAGATGTTTTCCAATATCATCAAACATGTATGAATACTTTTCTTTTATATTTTCTGAAATTACATTTTTTATAATTTCTTTGTTTCTTATATTCTGATGTTCTATAAATTTTTCATGAGACGTATATTTACTACTAAATTTTTCAATAAAATTTTGTATAGGTGTTGGTTCGTAATATAAATTATTTGCTGAATATGTCTCCTTAATATCTTTAAGTTCATTATAATCTGTATATTTATATTTGAACTTGCTATCTTGAACTAAGATTTTGACTCTTAATCCAAAACTTATATGATCAGTTAACGATAACATATTTTCTATACTTATTTTTGAACAGTGGATAGGGTCATCAAACCATAATGTCTGTGAAATATCTTCAAATTTATTTATATTTAATCCAGTTTCATTATCGTAAGAAATATTACTATTAATATCTATACCTAATGGTTTGTATATTATACCCGTTTTATATCTAATTAAATTTACATAAGATTTATAATATACAAATTTATCATTTGCATCTAAACATTTTATATTCAAATTATATGGTAAAGTAGTCTCGTTCACATTTGCTCCACCTTGTAACACTAAACCATATACTTTATACTCTTTTTTCATATCAATCTCAAGTGATTTATTTATTTCACGAAAGTAATAACTTGAATTTATTAGTGGTGGCGTGATTAGTATCCTATCTACACTAAATTCAAATGAATTATTTATATAATTTGCAAAGTCAAAGTTAAAATAGTTTGGTTTTGATATATCTCTAAAAGTTGTCAAGCTACCATCTATCTCATCTCCTATGTACGTAAATTCATTAAACCAAGGTATCTTATTAAAAAACTTTTTATCATATAAACCTTGTTCAAGAGTAAAATATTTATCCTTTGAGTAGACTTCAACTTTGTATCCTTCTTCTATTTCTATCTCGATAATGTTTTTGATATATAGTTTTACAAATTTATCATCTTTGAATATAGATTTTGTTACTAATTTACCATTATTATCCATTACTTTATAATCTCCTCTTTTTATTATATCAATGAGAGTATTAAATTTAAACTCTCCGATAGGTAGATATATAGTATGAATTTGTGATCTAATATTTTCTCTAAAGTTTTTATTTGCTATAGTATACTTAGGAATTGTAATTTTGTCTATATCATATACTATGTTAAATTTTTTGTTATGATTAAATCTTTCAAATTTATAGTATTCATCTAATCTTATTTTAAAATCAGTTGAAGAAGCAGTAGCATATTCTGTTGGTTCATGATGCTCTTCTTTCCAATCAAATTTTGATGTACTAATACCTCTTCTTCTTAGATCATCAATTACACTTCTTTTTCTAGGCATCTTTCTCCAATCTTCTTCGAATCTGTCAGGAAACGCCCCTCCTGGAGGATTAAAATGATGTTTTATTTGATCATAATATAAACGTAAGTCATTTTGACTAGAATTAGTTTCATACTCAACTAATATATCAATAAGTTTATTATATGTACTTTCGATCATATATTCATTAGAACTTTTTATAAAATCAACCTTCTTTTCAGGTGTCAATTCTTGGCTATATATATCACTAACACTATTCTGTTCGTTTTCAATACTTGATCCATCTTCTGTAATAGTTGGATTATTATTGAAATTATTTCTATTAATAATAGTCTTTATATGTTCAATATTTAAATTATCTATATCATTAATAAAGGTACTCTGTGCCTTTACTTCATCTAAGTTATTCATGGACTTTGCCCTTTCAACTTCAAGTTGAAACTCTTCAACTTGTTTAGATACTCTCTCTAATAATTCATTCATTGGTAAACTACTATAATCTGTAACTTTCGGATTATATGTTCTATCATAATCTAATTCTAATGTAACCTTAATACTAGCATCCTTATAATTAATTCCCCATGGATATTCCTTTGATTTAGGTTTAAATTTGGGGATAGTTTGGTTAGAGCATCTGGTAATTTCTCTACAGCCTGAAGTTTTATATAAGAGTAAGGCATCGAGTAAGGGATCAATATTTTCTATTGTATCAACACGATTTGTTGTCTTAACACTTAACTCAATATTTCCTATATTTCCTATAGTTTTGTTAATAAATGTATTAATAGTATTAAGTTTATTACTTCTTTGTGTTTTTAATTCATCTATACGAGTAGGTATAAAAGAAGTAGAAGTTTGTCGCTCGTTGTTAATTTCGGATGTTAGTGATTTAACCTCTTCAATTAGTGCGTTAATTGATGTAAATTGTGCATCATTTAACTCAGTACAGTTATATTTATTAGCTTTACCGTAAGTGTGAGAAAATCTATCCACATATTGATACCAATTATCATCACCATCATAATCTATCATTACAATCCATTCTTTATTATCATACATGTATAGTATATATCTATAAGGCTTATCTTCTACTTTCGATATATATACATCTGAATCAATGAAATCTTTGATTGGAAGAGACGATATATCTACATCTGGATATTTATCACTATCACATTGTCTTTTTCCATCTGGTGTAACTATTCCTCCTAATTTACGGGAGGGTTCAGACACATTTAATGCTACAGCATTTTCTATTTCAGTCATGAGTTGGGGTGATATACTGTTATTTTGAAGATCAATAGTGGTTAATGTTCTGTTGCAGGAATTTATAATATGATCTAGAGTATAACCTCCTGTATCGGAAATTTCATTTTTTCTCAGATCGAGAGTTTTGAGGGTTGTATTGAATTTTAATGCTTGTGCGATATACATTGCTCCTTTATCTCCTATTTCATTACCATATAAGCTGAGTTGTGTGAGTGTGTTATTAAATTTTAATGCTTGTGCTATATACATTGCTCCAGTATCTTTTATTGGATTAGTTTCTGGATCAATTAGCCAGAGAAATATTCTTAAAGAAATTAATGAAGTTACAGTTGATTCAACTATGTTTTTCTCTTTTAACTCATCTAACTTTATATCCAGTCCATTTCTAACTGCGACAAATTCTTGTTCATTGTTTATTCTTCCTAAATAGTTAAATAATTTATCATATTTTTCACTTATTTCAGTACTTGATATTCTATATCTCCTATTTTTTTTTATAGATAATAGTGGTGTTATAATAGCTGTTGTTGACGACCGGTAACCAGATGTTACCGATAAGTTTTTTAATGTTTTATTATCTTTCAATAAAAATGCTAATGCACGAGCTCCGGTAACACCTATTCCGTCTTGTGATGATATTGATGATACTAAATCGTGTTTTATTTCGAGGTCTGTTAGAGTATCGTTTATTATTCCGTTTGTTTGTTGTGTAGTTAGACCATTTCTTATTAGAATATTATGAAGTGTAGGTATAAAGATATCACCTATTTTTGGTGATTCGCCTTCATTACCTTCCCAACCTAAAGATTCCCAATCAGTTATTTTTAAATCACCCAATTCTGTAATAATATATTTTTGTCCTATAAAAATATTTGATACTTTATTTATCTTCTTATCTTCAGTCGATATATATACATATTTATTAATATGAAGAGGATTATGTTCAAATAATATATCATCCTTTTCATTCGGAATATTTAATTTAATATGTGTTGGAAAATCAAATACACTATCACTAGACTTGTCATTCCAATACTGGTAAGCACAATTATCCATTACCACATCGTGATATTGACCTTTCAAATCCAATTTATGCTTTAATAACTTCAAATCTATAGGATTTCCATCCTTTGTTTTTATAGTTATTTTCATATTATTTTTAAGTGTAAAATGGGGTAAATAAATCGGAGACATATTATTTTTTTCTATTCTCCATTTAGGGGTTCTATCATCTTTATAAGTATATAATGTATCATTATTTACTACACCTTTAATTGTTATTTCACTAATTTTATCTAGAGTTTCTTTATCAAATGTGAAAGTGAAAGGACTCTCTTTAAAGTGTTGTTCAATTTCTAAAAATTTAATACTATTTCTTTGAGTGTCTGTGAAACCAGATATATCCGGAGCATCATTAGTATAAAACTTGTCTTTGTTTTTTGGCACATCTGATGATTC
>CETN01160340.1_pt1 | contig 12573 bp, 11 predicted proteins | sample 531301 | NCBI WGS metagenome assembly CETN01 (sample SAMEA2622656, study PRJEB7988) | marine metagenome | isolation source: saline water (ENVO:00002010), including
TTTCTTCATTCGGCTTGAAGCTTTCGTATTTTTGAGCTAATAACTTTCTTGTGTACTCATTGCCATTGTCTTGTTTTTTCTGTTCAGCCTGACCGCTTGACGATGCCGAATCATACACATCTAGTTTTCCAATTGATGTATTCATTGTAAGCGGATAAGTCATTCCATCTTGACCGAACCTATTTTTAATTACATGAACACGACCTGTATTTGCTATCTTATCCTCTATCTTTCTAGAAAGTGACATAACAAAATCAGCTGTCATTATTTTTGCATAAGATTCTGCTATCTTTTCTGCACCAATAACTTCATCTTCTAGTGATGATCTATTTGATTGCGATGCTGTCCAAACTGGTATTTGAAATTCACCACTAAGGCCCCTTAGATCTTCATAGATATTTCCTAACTGATGCCTTACAGCTGCATCAGCAGATCCAACATCTCTTAATAAATCTGCATAATCAACTAATATTAAGTCTGGCTCATGCCCCATCAACTCAATCGTCTTAAGATGAGTGTGTATTGTCTGTACTGTCGCACCTCTTGTTGGAAAATACTTTATAATTAATTCACCTTTACATTCATTCTTAATTGTATTTCTTACATCGTCTTTGTTATCTTTTATATTTGCAACTGGAACGCCAGAAAATATTGTTGCAAACCTCATACCGACATAAGCCTCATTTAACTCTAAAGTATAGTGAACTACATTCTTACCAGCCCTAAGTGCATTAACACCAAGCGCTTGCAAGAACCAACTCTTACCGATACCAGAAGGTGCTACAACAACACCTAACTCACCACCTGATAAACCTCCATCCATTATAAAATCTATTGGCTCCCATCCTGACGGTACGCAAGCACGATTTATGTCTTCTAATATCTGGTCAAAGTTTTTTACATATTCTAAACCAATATCTCTATGTGTTCCTGCACGCATTGCATTATCAACAACACGTTTTATTTCTTCATATTGGCCTAACTGCAACAAGTCAACAGACTTTATAATTGCAGATTTTAGCATTTGATTTCTACAGAAAGTTACCGTTTCATTCTTGACAAATTCTAAGTCTGTAGCTTCTATGCTTTTTGTTACTTCTCTTAGTTCATCGACAACTGCATCTTTAAGAAGTTCTGTCGTTATCTCGTTTATCTTTACTTTTAGAGATGCTAGTGTTGGTGTAACTTTATATTCGTAGTAATAGTCTTTTATTGATTTTACTAGCCACTGTTTTGCTTCTGTACCCATCAACTCTGGTTGTATCATATCATAAACAGTAACAGCAAATTGTTGGTCTGTCAATAGTGACGTTATTATTTTCGTCTGGAAAACAGATCCGTATTTTGTTAAGTCATCATTTATTGGCGGCATTATTTAATATCAAATCTAATTGGTTAAAACACGTTTGCAACCATACATCAGGATTTCTAATTGCATGATCGATTGTGTCCTCTAAAAACATTTTATGAATCTTATATTTCACAAGTCTTGAAGATCCTTCTCTAACCTGATCAACTATAGACAACTTCGCATTTCCAGGAATGTCAACATTATGTAGCTGCATCAACCTGTAGTTTCGTAATAGTGTGTCTTTGTGTTCTGTTAGTTGTGTAACATTTAAAAAATCATCAATATTAACTATCTTCGTGTCGACCAAAAGTGGGAATTTTTTTCGTATAGTCTTTAGTCCTAGACCTCTGACACCAGAAATATTATCAGATTTGTCACCGTCAATTATCCTATAATATACAAAATTTTCTGCCAGTATTTCAAACTCTTCTTCTAAGCGTTTTCTATCGTATATTACTTTTTTTGTTGGTGACCATATAGAAATTCTGTCATTTACTATTTGATAGAAATCTTTGTCAGTTGACATTATTGTTATTTTTGAATTATTTAAAATTTGTTTTGAAATATAAGCTATCGTGTCGTCAGCTTCAATATTCTCCATAGTTATCACTGTAACCGGCAGACAGTTTAGATACTCAATTAAGCGCCTAAACTGCCTGCGCATGTTTTCAGCTTCACTTTCATCTGTTAAGCCCTCAACCCTGTTAGGTCTTTTTAGGGGCTTTCTTCCTGCCTTGTATTCTGGAAATATTTTTTTCCTTCTTGCTGACCCACCTTTACCGTCAAAAGCTATGATAACTCTTGTAGGCATTATAGTTCTAATTGCCAAACCTACTGTTTGTAAAAAACCTACAATACCTCCAATGTGTTGTCCATCTGCATTTGTAGCTGGTGAAACGGCCCACGTTCTGATAAAATTGTTTAAACCGTCAATTATCAGAACGTGTTCATTTAAGCCGCTTTCAGTAGAAACCTGCTTTCCGATATCAGATAATATTTCTCTGTATCTTTTACGCAAGGTCACCATCCACAACTTCGTCTGTAAACTCAACATCGTCGATGCCTCGTTTATCTTCGTAAGTTAGAATGCTAGCTTCACAGATTTTATCATACAGATAATCTTTGAGCCCTTCGTTTTCTGCAAGTTTATCTTTAAAGTCTTTTGATAAGAACTTTATGGGTTTGCCGTCATAGTCAATAGTATACCAGGCACCAGCTGTTTGTGCAATCTTTAAGTTTTTTAAATTTTGCAGCCATCCACCTTCATCGTCAATTCCTCTATCGAAATACATCTCATAATCAGATGTCCTCAGTGGTGGTCCTATTCTATTTTTAACTATTTTTGCACGACATTTGTGTCCGATAACTTCACCGTCTTTGTCTTTTATCATCCCCATATTTTGAAGTCTGATCCTTGTTGAAGCGTGAAAAGGCAGTGCCAAGCCACCGCTTGTTGTATAAGGATCACCAAACATAACTCCCATCTTTTGACGCAGCTGATTTGTAAACACTAAGCTTATTTTATGTCTACCGATCATCTGTGTAATCTTTCTCATAGCTTTAGAGATAATAATAGCTTTCGAAGTAGCCCATCCGTCTTTATCATAATCAGATGACATCTCAACCTTAGTAGATGCTGCTGCAAGACTGTCAACAAGTATTGTTACATGTTTGTCTTTATTAGTTTCTCTTACTTTGGTTACTATGTCTTCAATGCCCTGGAATATATCTTCAACAGTTTCCATATGAAGATACAGGATATTCTGTGTATCAGCTCCAATCGCATCTAAGAAATCTTTACTTACTGAAGTTTCTGTGTCGATATAGATTCCAATACCACCTTTTTTCTGTGTCTCTGCAAGTATATGTGCACCAAGCAGTGATTTTCCAGAAGCCTGTAGACCATTGATCTCAGTTATTCTTCCCACTGCTATTCCACCGTTCGGTCTGTTCGATATTGCAAGATCCAATAAAGATGATCCTGTAGATATAAAGTCATTGATGTCTGTTGGTGTGTCGTCAGATCCATCCAAGAAAAAAGCAACTTTTTGCCCTTTTATCTTAGAGTTTAGACTCTCTGCTAGCTCGCTAGCAAGGACATCACGTCTCTCGCTCATAGCTTTCTCCTATGTTTATGAATTAAAGAGATCGTCAAATGCTGCCGATACGTCTTCAACTGCAGCTGGTTTTGCATCTTTACCAGGGTCGTTGACTTTTACATCATCATCACCTTCCTGGCTTAACCAACCTTCAAGAGCTTTTTGAAGATCATCATATTCCCATTCTTTATAAATGTCTGTGATGTTCTTCTGTGTCTCTTTTATAGTATTGAGTACATCAGCATTTTCAGTCATCGGTGTTTGATTCGGCTTTACTCGAATCGAGGTCATTGGAAAAGAACGACCTGTCTCTTCGCTCGTCTTAAACTCTACCACGATATCACGACCGTTTACAGGGTCTGTAATATCACCGTAGTCAGGATCAGCGATCACAGATAGTAGTTCTTGATAGACCATTTTACCGAAGCCCCAGAATTTTACGCCTTCATTCTCTTCACCCCTAACAACGACAGGTGCAAAAGTACGCATCTTGGCTTCGATCTTTTTACCGAGCTTGTAGTCTTCTTTATTACCAGAAGTCTTTAGCTTGGTAGCAAACTCCTCAATCGGATCAGGACGTCCAAATGAGATAGGTGAAAGATAGTTCTTTTCGCCCATATCATAATGAAAGTATAACTCGATAAAAGGATTGTCTTTATTGAATTTATAAGGGACAATTCTTACTTGAGTTTTACCTGGAGTCGGTTTCCATAGATTGGAAGTTCTTTGGTTGGATTGTTGTAGTTCAGATAACCTATTCTTAATTACAGATAAGTCCATTACCATTTCTCCTTTGTTAATTGTTCATTAGTTAATCTTTTATATATATAGAGCTAAAATGTCAAAAGTTAGTTTTATATATATTATTTTAATTTTTATTTTTTAATATAAAAGCCCCAAAAATATGGAGCTTTAATTTTACATTTCTTGGTATCCGAATCCGCCGCCTTCGTAATTTATTTCAGGATTTGCAGCCGGAAACGGAAAGCCTCCCATGCCGCCACCTTTAATATTAATTTTTCCAGTCTTATTATCAATATGAATTTCTTTCTGTGCAGCTATGTCTTGTACATCAACAAAATCATCATACTTTGGCTCCCACCTTGCAGTTCCACCTTTGTTTGTCCAATAGTACATTCCGCCTCTACCTTCCCATCCTCTGTAAAGCGATTTCATCTCATTCTCAATTTTTGCTACTTTTTTCATATCTTCAGGAGTTATGTTACTGCTACCTGCTGTAGGTATTCCTCCAGCTTTTTTAATTTTGTCTGAATATGCTTTTGCTATCTTCATTATTTCTGGTGCAGGTGATTTTCTGCTCCATACTTTTTCCATATTATTCTTTTTTATCCAAGAAATATCAATCTCTTCAGGTTCAGCATTAAATCTGAACTTTTTAGACATTGCAATTTGTTCAGGTGATGCCTCTTCTTTTAAAATTTGTCTTTTAACATAATTCTCTTGAATTCTTTTAAAAGATCCTTTTTTCGGTTTCCAGTCAAATTTTTTCATTATAAACTCCAGTTTAATATATCAATAATTATCTCTTAAATGTATTTTTAATATAAGTTATTATATCATTCTCTGGCACCCAGTCTAGCATCTCTTGTGCTTTTGTATCAACATTCAGCGTCTCTCTCATCTCGCCAGGATAAGCGGGTAAATATTCTACATCCATCTCTCCGAATGCTTCTACTAATTCGTTTATAGAATAATTTACTCCTTTTCCTAGCTCAAATATTTCACCGTTTATTTCATCACCTCTATCAGTAACGAGTTTATAACCTACTCTCATTAAACCTTGTACAATGTCATGTACGTGTGTAAAGTCTCTTCTCTGTTCACCATCACCTGTCACTGTAAGGGGCATATTATTCTTCCATTGTCTTTCAAAAATACCTAAGACATTACAATAATCACCTTCTGTTGCCTGATGAGGACCATACACGTTGTAAAATCTGCATATTGATACTCTTTGTTTAAAGACTTTATAATACAGTTCACACAATTGTTCTCCTTGCCACTTTGTAAAAGTATACGGATTTGCATGCAAGTCTCCGTGTGCTGAAGATGATCCTGCATAGACAACTGGTACATTTTTTCTTCTAGCATATTCTAAAATATTCTGTGTTCCTAGGACATTTGTTTCAAATGATGATTGTGGGTCATCAAAAGAAGGTTGTATTCTTGCTCTTGCCCCAATATGAAAAATAAGATCAGGAACTGCACTGGTTAGTCCAAAATCTTTTAATTCAGAAATGTCACCTTCAAGATAGTGGCATCCTTGCTGGTGATTTGACTTAAGTCCTGTGGTGTAGTTATCTATCGAAACAATTTCGTGATCTTCGTTCTTTATTAGTTCTTTTATTAAATTTGTGCCAATAAATCCGGCACCTCCTGTAACAATTATTTTCATTTTTGACCACCTATACATTTATTATTTTATAAAGCTTTGTCCTCACAATATTTAGTCCTTGATCGTTAGTAAGCAGCAAACTATTTCTGTATTGCGCCCAATCGAGAGAAAATTTCTTATCTAACACACCATTATTGTCTTTTCTTATAGCTTCATTTAAAGCATTAATAGTATACAGTGTATTTGTCTCTTTTTTTCTGTGTATTGCCATAGTTTTTGAATTTTGGACAAAATCATCTGTTTTTTCTACATTATAAGTACAAATTATTGAGTCTGACTGCTCCAAATTTTCAAAAACATAAATTTTATCAAACACTATTGATGTGCCTAGCTTAATTAGCTCAACACTATCATCCAAATCTCTTTTAGAGCAAAATGTGCATAGTAATTGTGTTTTCATCATATTAACCCCTTCAATCGTGGATCTGTATTTTCTGGTATTTCAGTAAACCAGCGCACATCTTCGTGCTCAAAGCTTTTTTTAGGCAATACTGCCATTTTCATATTAGTTTCATAAACATAAAAATTACCACCTATTGAATTTTTTAATGTGGCTTTTAATTCGACTGGACCATTAATATTAGATCCTCCTTTTGTTACAAGTATAGAAGTTTCTTCTATCGTCTCTCTGCATGCTCCGTCTATAGGGCTTTCTCCAAGCTCCACTTTACCCTTTGGTATACCCCATTTCTCCGCATCTTTACATAAAACAACACCAGCAACTGGATCTCTTAAAATTATTCCAGCTGTGTCCATAATTTTTTCTTCCAAAAGTATATCCTTTAGTTTTATCATTTTATAAATTTTTGTTTTTCTTTATCATAGTCTGCATGAACTAATTTTCCTGCATAAACTGCTGTAGGTTGTTGTGGCTTAAAATCTTTTGTAAATTTAAAGCCTGGATTCATTACAAAATACATCAAAGATGCACTTTCAACACCATCACTTATTTCTAGCTCTGCATCTTTTGATTTATAAGTTTTTAAATTTACATTTCCAAATTCTTGTGAATCTAGATCACTATTGTAGATTTTTTCCATTAATAATCCACCCCTACAGAACCCAGCTAATCCTGCTTTAAACATTTCTCTTTCTTCGGGTGTTAGATTTCTTACTTTTCCTTTGCTTTCCCACAATGTCATCGTGTCTTCTGCCCATTCTTCAGGTGTTCTTCCATCACGTGTCTTTATTTCATCATCATCTGATAATATTCTCTTACTTCTTGCCCAGTCTTCTATTTCTCTATTGCTCTTATCACCTTCATCAACTTCTTCTTGTGTTATTCCACCCCCTGTTGTGAAGAATTTATTGTGATTATCAATAATTGTAAGTAGTTTTTCTTGTGTCTCTACATTCTTAAACTTAGACTGCTTAATTTTTTCTTCACCGCCGCTTGGCGCTCCACCTTTCATTTTAACACTGACACCGCCTTCTTTTGTTAAATTAACTATAGATTGCGGTGCAACATTATCAACATTATCAGGAGGAAATGATATTAAGTCAGATACTTTAAATGTCTCTCCTGCAGGTAACTTCGTAGGTATTCCTCTTTTATTTAATACGAGATAAACTATGGATTCTGTAAGGTCTGCAGCACCTTTTCTAATTGTCCCTACTTGGTCCATATCGTTAATTATTTTTAAAGCTGCTTTCTCATATTCTTCTGGATCATCTATCTTTCCTAGCGCATCAACTTGATCTACTATTGCTTGTTCTTCAGGTGTTACATCTGCGCCTAAGGAATCTTTAATAAATTTTGCAATCGCTCCTGGATATTCTCTACAAATCTTTTCTCTTCCTTCTTCTGTAGATTCATCGGCACCTTCAACTGTTTCTACAAATTCAATAGAGTCTGTTTGCTTAACCTTTTCTATAAAAGCGTTCTTTCTTTCTGCAGATGCGCGTTCTCTGCTATCCATACCGCTAGTTATTTCTGTTTTTGTCAGAGTTGTTTTTCCAACTGTCACAGAATTTTCAGTGCTAGAAACTGTTTCTTTTCTAACTCTATTATTTGAAAGCTTTCCTGCTGTCAAATCTTTTGCTCTGAACTTTGATGCTTGTTGAGATCCTTTTACAGTTGATGCAGCTGCAACTTTAATTCCCATCTTTTTTAATTTTTCTAGATATTCAGATGCTATCTTTGATTTTCCTTTAACAACTTCTATTTTGCCTCTGCCAGAAGAAAAGTCATTGAGCTTTCTCGCTGTATATAATTTAGGACGTGAACTGTCAGCTATTCTAGCATACTTATTTATTATTTCAATGTCATCTTTTGTTAACGAATTAGGATCATCACCTAATTTTTGTGCTGCCTGTATAAATGACTGCTTATCAGCATCATTTTCAAACTCCATATAATCAGCTTCATTTTGAAGGCCTTGTGATATTTTATCATGATAAGCAGATTCTTTATCATTAAACTCTTGCTTTTCGGGTTCGCCTGTCTTTGTTGTTAAATCTTTTTGTGTAAGCTTTTGAGGATCATCTCTTTGTTTCTCTTTGTCTTTTTCAATCTTAACTAATTTTCCACCTTGATTTTTAAAAGATATTCCGTCTTCATTTTCTTTACCATAACCTTTTCCCTTCCATATCAATCCTAACTTTTTAGCTTTTTCTTTTTCTTTATCATCTAAGGGAGGTTCAGCATCTTTTTCAGCCTCAAATAAAGCTGCATATACTAGATCAGGATCTAGCCATTTTTCAAATTCTTCTTTTAATAGATATAAGTGATATGGGTCTTTTACATCGACCATTCCGTTTGATGTCTTATAAGATACTGTATCTACGACATCATTTATAACTTTACTTATATTCATTTATCCTCTCCGTTATGTCTTGCATTGAACCGTAATTTAGTCCAGCCTTTACTTTGACGGGGTATTTATTGTCCTCCAAAATTTTCTTTATCTGGAGTACTGTTTTAAAGCCCTCTGTCCTATCTAGATCGAACAGAAAACTATCGTACGTATATAACATCATGCGTGTATTACACTCTTTAAGATATTTATTAATCTTTTTAATCGTCTCAATATTATTCTCTGTTTCATACGATTGTATAAAGTAATTCAATACTTTATTTTTATTTGGATCAGAAATCTGATCAGAGACAAATTGTCGTTTATAAATATGAGATTTGAACGATTTATTGCTGTTGAAAATCCTCCACAGCGCACCTGACATCTTTTCAATCGTATAGAAAAACGGATTCTCTTTTTCAGTTACTGACACATTTCCGTATAATATCTGCCATGATACTTTTTTAGACTCTTCATAAGTCGTATTATACACAGTGTCTGCCAAGTGCTGATGAAGTGACTCATCAAACGGAACATCTATATTTAGTATATTTGCTAACAGCCTGAGATGATATGCATCATAGTCAAATTCTACTAATAATCCCTTGTCAAACCTGGACACAATATTATTTCTCGTGTTGTCATGCTTATTTAGTGCACCGAAATTTACACCTCTAAATGTGTTTGACGGCCTGCCTGTCGCTGTAAACATATTGTAATTAGGATATCCGTAACCGTTTCTAAATACTGTGCCGAATGAGTTTGGAACTATTTTCATTCCAGAGTTTTCAATCTTTGCGAACTCGTAAAGTCCTCTGTTATATTTTATAAAGTCTTTTGTTACTTTTTCTGGCACGCTGTCTATTATTATATTTAGTCTTTCATGAGAATATTCTAGCACTTTTACTATCGGTACTATCTTGTTTGATTTTCTTAATGCAAAACTATTCTCATAAATCTTATCAAATACTTGCGGCTTTTGTACACGTTCATGTGTAACATTATTTAAATAATCTGACATTGTAATATCATAACCGTTTGTATTTTTTGTTAAGTGATAAAACTCTTTTACATCATCAACCCAAAATCTTTTTGCACAGAAAAGTTCTTTAATATCGAGACCTTCTGAAAATGACTCACTATGATCAAAAATTACATCATGTATTTCGTTGTCTATAAAAAGTGACACTGCTATTATACTAGACTCTGCTGGATGATTTCTATTATCATCTCTTATAAAGACAGCAGGCACAGATTTATTAGCGATCTTTTTTAATAAACTCTTATAACTTGAAGCGTTTTCTATAACCATTTTATATATATATTAAATATTAATGTAAAAAAGACAACTTATTTTAAGAAATTTATTATCTTGTTTTTTTAAAAGAAATATTTAATACCGACTTCTAATACACCGAAAACTGGAGAAACTAAAATGAGGACACTAGCTTATTTAATGCTAATGGGCCTGGTGGCGGCCCAGAACTTTGAAATCGGTAAATACCGCGATAAATCAAAGAGTCATCCACCCATACCAAAAGTAGAGTTTAGCTTATACGGAGAAGAATTACCTTACTCAGCCAACAGAACAGGACTAGTTCAAGTTGAGTTTATTGTTGATGAAAAGGGAAAAGTATGTGATGCTATTGTACTAGATACTTTTAACACAACATTCAATGAAGTTATTCTTGACAAAGTAAAACAAACATCTTATTATCCTGCAATGCAAAACGGCAGGCCTGTAAGAGTTCGTTATAAACTACCAATAAAAATCAAAAATTAATTTTGAGCTGACAAGCCCCTGCAAAGGGGCTTTTTAGTAACCACCTCCACCACCAGAACTTCCTCCTCCTGTCCCAGTGCTAGTTGTTGTGCTTGTGCTAGTGCTTGTTTGAGTCTGTGTTTGCTGTGTCGTTTGTTCTTGCTGTCCTTCATCTTGTTGTTCACTTTGTTCAGGATTTGCATTTTGATATTCAGGCCGTTTAGAAACTAAAGACTCAAATTTTGTAATATGTAACTGATCAAGTGGTATCATTTCTTCTAGCTCTGGTATCGATTCACTAGCTCTGATTAGCTGTTTTCTATTATATTCTATTGCTTGATCTAGTGTGCCTCCAACTTGCCATTGCATTTCAGTAAACATATAAGATGTAGAGTTCGTTGCTTTTACAACTTCAGTAACTTCTTTTAAATCACTTATTTTATTTTTTGCAAAAACTCTTGTTATAAATTTTGAGCTCCCTATACCTGCAGATGTAGGAAATGATCTTACTGGATATTCATCTCTCTTTCTTGCATTCCCTATTCTTTTATATGTTGCTAACATGTCAGAATCATTTTTCTTTAATATTATTTCACCTGTAGTAAACAACCGGTAAATTATAGACTTTGATGTGTGCTGCTCTTGAATATATCTCTGCTCTTTTCTAACAGGAACTTCTTTTCCGTCACTATCTAAGTATTGATAAACAAACTCTCCTGACTTTGTAAATGAGCCTCTTACATATCTTTCAATTGCCATAATTAATAATCCGGTTCTTCAAGTCTGCCGCCAGGCTGGCCAGGATCTAAATCAAATATATCATTAAAATCTAACTCGCTATGTCCTCTGCGTGTGTAAATATTTCCCATAAATACACTTGTCCTATCAGACGGTGCTTGTTCACCTCCAGGTCTAAATATTCCTGGTGCAATTTCTTCTGCTTTAAATGTCCTAGTTTTAGGGTCTATTACATTGTTAATTATGTCTTCTGTAGGTGTTATATCTGCACTTGGTTCTGGCAGAGGCCCTAGAGGTTGAAGCTGTTCTGCCGGCTTATTTCTTGGATTGTCTTCGTCTGGCGTTGTTGTCGTTGCATCTTGAAATATTTGTTCAAAAGAATCTTCCATAGCTTGCTTTAGCTCTTCCTCTACTTCACTTATATCTACTTTTTCTCTTAAATTTTCATTATCAATCATTATCTGGCCAGTTATATTTGTTGTCCAGCCGTCTTGGCTTATTGTATTTTCTAAACCTATTATTATAAAGTAGCTTCCTGGCTTATCTCCTTCTTGTTTGTAAAGTGATGGCAGATAAGAAAGCCTAAACATGTCTAAAAGCCTTAGACCACCACAGCCATCAATTGTTATTTGTGCTTTTATAGGTAAAAATGTGACATCGTTAGGACGTGAAAAAGACAATAATGAAGAAACAGGATTCTCACTGAGATAGAAATCTAATGTCCTCAACCACATATCTTGCATATTAAAACCTCCTTGATAAGGAAATAGTGCTGAAAGATTTTTTTCTGTCTTATTGTCTCCTGCTAGCTTTAATTCTGCATCTTTTGGTGGGAAAGCATACATATTTAACTCTTTTATTTCTTCTAAAAATTGATCAGTTACACCTTCTTGAGGATTAAATTTACTTACATCTACATCTGTGTGGCCTTGCTCTAGAGCCTGTTTAAACATTGCATCCATATCTTCTACTCTTGCAGAAAGTGAAGTTGGGTATAGCCTTCTTAAATCTTCTCTTATGTCATGATTCCACATTGTGTTTTTTGTTCCGTCGACCTTCATAGAAGGAGCTATATTTATTCCGTCTGCAGTTTGACTGTCAGAGTCAAAAAGATTCCCACCATATTGTGAACCGTAATATAGCCTTCTATTCATATCATAATCTGATCCACCTATTGATGATTCTGTTAATATTCTTTTGAGCGGATCTCTATTAAAAGAGCCATCTTCATTTGGTTGTGTATAAAATTTTGCCATATTCATTATCTCTTCTTGATCAGCAAACGGCAAACTGTTTTGTTGTAATAATTTCTCAACAGGACCTTTCATCGCTGTTGTTCTACCTAAAAAAGCTGCAGCTGCATATCTTGAGCTTATGTCTGTTGATATGTCACAACTCTGTAACAAAGAATT
>CETN01030713.1_pt1 | contig 12569 bp, 24 predicted proteins | sample 531301 | NCBI WGS metagenome assembly CETN01 (sample SAMEA2622656, study PRJEB7988) | marine metagenome | isolation source: saline water (ENVO:00002010), including
AAATATTTTTCAAAACGAGGTTGGCATTTAGTTGGAATTGAAACTCCTATAACCATGCCTCCAATTTCATCTAACCCTAATGTTTTATTTGTGGGTTATTTAGATATTGTAATGTATAATGATCGAGTTAAGAAATTTAAAATAATAGATATTAAAACATCTACTAATGGTTGGAAGTTAGATTATGTTAAAAAAGATGAGGATAAACAATTCCAACTCATCTTATATAAAAAATTCTTTGCAGAACAATTTAATGTAGATGAAAAAGATATTGATATTGAGTTTTTTATAACAAGAAGAAAAGTATATGAAGGTGGAGATTATCCACAAAAAAGATTTCAAATGTACTCACCTCCATCAGGAAAAATTAAAATAGGAAGAGCAACTCAAGCAATAAATAAGTTTATAAATGAGTGCTTTAATGGAAATAATCATAATGAAAAAGAAATGTTACCTAACCCAAGTAAATGGAATTGTAGTTTTTGTGCTTTTAAAGAAAACACAAACTTATGTGGATTAGGCGGTAACCTTTAGGAATATTGATATATTTATATAAAATAATTATTAACCAAACAAATTAAAATGGCAGAAAAGAAAAATATGACTCTTACAAGCGTTAAAGTTAAGAGTGATTTATTTGAAAATTTTAAAATAGAATGTGTTAAGAGAAAATTCTCATTCCAAAAATTATCAGATAGAGCTATTCATCTTTATTTAACAGATGAAGAATTTAGAAAAAAAATAAATAATCACACCAATTTAGAATTATAATATGAATAAGGATTTTAAATACTTACCTAAAGAAAAAAGAAAAAAAATACTCTTAATATGTGATGATATAAGAGTCCACTCAGGAGTAGCTACAGTAGCTAAAGAAATGGTCACAAATACTTGTCAACATTTTAATTGGGTTCAAATAGCTGGAGCAATTCAACATCCTGATATAGGTAAAAAAATCGATTTAAGTGGAGAAACTAATAAATTAAGTGGATTAAATGACTCTAGTGTTATTTTATACCCAGCTAATGGATATGGTGAGCCTAATTTAGTAAGACATATGATAAGAATGGAGAAACCAGATGCTATTTTTATTATAACAGACCCAAGATATTTTGAATGGTTATTTCAAATGGAAAATGAAATTAGGAAACAAATACCTATCATATATCTTAACATTTGGGATGATTACCCAGCTCCTTTATATAATAGTGCTTTTTATGAATCATGTGATGCTTTATTAGCTATATCAAAACAAACAAAAAATATAAATAAAATTGTTTTAGGAGATAAAGCTAAGGATAAAGTAATTAAATATGTCCCACATGGGTTGAATGAAAATCATTATTTCCCAATTGATAAAAATTCTGATGAGGTTTTAAATATGAAAAAGAAATTTTTTGGTAATGATGAAGTAGATTTTACATTATTTTTTAACTCCAGAAACATTAGAAGAAAACAAATCCCAGATACAATGTGGGCATTCAAAATGTTCTTAGATAATTTACCTAAAGAAAAAGCAGATAAATGTAGATTTTTATTACATACTGAAATTATTCATGATGCTGGTACTAATTTAAAAATATTAAAAGAATTATTATTTGATGAAAAATATCCAAATGTTATTAAATTTTCAACAGAAAAATTATCAACAAAAGATTTAAATTTATTATACAATTTAACAGATTGTCAAATCCTTTTAACATCAAATGAAGGATGGGGGTTAACATTAACAGAAGCAATGTTAGCAGGTAATCCTATTATAGCTAATGTTACAGGTGGAATGCAAGACCAAATGAGATTTGTAGATGAAAATGGAAAGTGGTTTACACCATCACCAGAAGTACCTTCAAATAATACTGGAAGATATAAAAAACATGGTGAGTGGGCATTCCCAGTATATCCAGCTTCAAGATCAATTCAAGGCTCACCTCCAACTCCTTATATTTGGGATGATAGATGTAGACCTGAAGATGCAGCAGATAGAATAAGAGAAGTATATGATTTAGGATTAGAGAAAAGAAAAGAAATAGGACAGAAAGGTAGAGAATGGTGTTTAAGTGAAGAAGCAGGTTTTACTGCTGAAAAAATGAGTAATAGAATAATTAATGCTGTTGATGAGTTATTTGATACTTGGGAGCCAAGAGAAAAATATGAAATAATTAACACAAGTAAAAGTTTTAAGAAAACACAAACACATAATTTAGTATATTAAAATGAGTAAAAAAACAGTTATAATAAGTTGCCCAATTGATACCTACTCAGGTTATGGAGCAAGAGGAAGAGATGTAGTAAAAGCTTTCATTGAGTTAAATAAATATGATGTAAAAATTATACCTCAAAGGTGGGGAAATACACCTTGGGGTTTTATTGAAGACCACTCAGAATGGAATTTTTTAAATCAATATATTTTTAACCCAGAACCCAATAAACAATATCCTAAACCTGATATTTGGGTGCAAATAACAATACCTAATGAATTCATGCCTCAAGGACATTATAATATAGGAATAACAGCAGGAATTGAGTCAACAGTGGCCCCAGTAGATTGGGTTGAAGGATGTAATAGAATGGATTTAGTTTTAGGCTCATCTAAACATACTATTGATGTTTTAAAATCTTCAAAATTCCAAAAAAGAGATAATCAAACCCAACAATTGGTGGCTAATGTAGAACTAAATACTAAAACTGATATATTATTTGAAGGTTTAAATTTAGATACTTATAAACCAATAGATTCAACTTTAGATCTATCTGATATTAAAGAATCATTTTGTTATCTATTTGTTGGTACTTGGATACAAGGAGATTTTGGACATGATAGAAAAAATATAGGAGTATTAATTAAATCTTTTTTAGAAACATTTAAAAATAAACAACAAAAACCAGCATTAATTTTAAAAACAAGTCATAGTGGAGTATCTTATGTAGATAGAGATTTAATATTAAGTAAAATAGAAGAAATTAAAAAAACAGTTAAAGGTAAATTACCTAATGTTTATCTATTACATGGTGATTTTTCAAACTCTGAGATTAATGAATTATATAATCATAAAAAAGTAAAAGCTATGATTAGTTTAACAAAAGGAGAAGGATTTGGAAGACCATTACTTGAATTTACTCAAGTTAAAAAACCAATCATAGCATCAGGATGGTCGGGTCATATAGATTTCTTAAAACCTGATATGAGTATATTATTACCTGGTATATTAGGCCAAGTACATAAAAGTGCTCAAAATAAATGGTTAATTGAGGGCTCACAGTGGTTTGATGTTGATATTATGACTTTAAATAAAGTACTAAAAGATACTTACAAAAAATATAAAACCTATATTCCAAATGCTAGACGTCAAGCAACATATGCTAGAGATAATTTTAGCTATGAAAAGATGAAAGAAAAATTAGATATAATTTTAGAGGATAATGTGGTTTCACCTCCAAAACAGGTAGAATTAAAATTACCAAAATTAAAGGAAATAAGTAACCCAAAACCAACAGAACAAAAATTACCAAAACTTCAAAAAATATGAACTCAGATAACTTAATAATATGTCCTAGGTGTAAAAGTGATGCTTGTTATACTAATGAAATAAATGATAAAATAATTAATTATTCTTGTTTTGGATGTGGTTTTCAAAGTAATTCATTAATGAAAAAAGATGAGCCTTTTTTGGAGGAGCAATTATCAATTCTCCCAGAATTATATAAAGATCTTTTATTTGAAGATGAAAATGGCCAAGGATGGCTTCCTCAAACTATTAACTTACCTCAAAAAGGTATGGTATTTGCTAATGGTGCCACAACTGAGAATTGGAAATGGTCAGCTGTAAAAGCAGTTCCTGTTAAAGAAGATGAAAAATTAAAATACCCTATTCCAGGTAAAAAAGATGAATATTATAAATTTAGAATGGATATGGGAACTATGAAAATGTTTGAAGAAAAAGATTTTATGGAGGCTTTAAGTTATATTGAAGTTTTACCTTCATAGTTTGGCTTTTATATATACCTTTATTATATTAAATAAAAAATAAAAAGTTATGATAAGATTAACAGTGCATGTATCTAACCCTTCTTTTATCACAAAAGAACAAAAACAAAGGGGCAAGGATGAAAATAATAGGCCTATTATGAAACCTAAAAAACCTAAATGTATAGTCAACACTTTAACAGTTAGAGATATACAATCAGAAAAAGAAGTAGAGTCTAAATTATCTTTTATTAAATCCAAATATAATATAGCTAGATGGAAAGAAGGTGAGAAGAAAGGAAAAGAAATGATTTATATAGCTTATCATTAATGAGAATAAGTTACGCAATAACAGTCTGTAATGAGTTTATAGAAATTCAAAGACTAGTGAATTTTTTACTAAAAAATAAAAGACCTGAAGATAATATTGTTGTATTATATGATATTAATAATGGTCATGAAGGAATAGAGCAATTTTTAAGGGCAAAATCTATTAACAAAGGATTATCTTGGGTGCCAGGTGAATTTGGTGGTCATTTTGCTGATTGGAAAAATAAACTAACATCTTTATGTACTGGGGATTTTATATATCAAATTGATGCTGATGAACTTCCAACTAAATCAATACTTGAAGATTTATGGGCAATATTAGAAATGAACAGTACAATAGATGTTTTCCTAGTACCTAGAATCAACACTGTAGAAGGCATCACTCCAGAACACATTCAAAAATGGAGATGGAATGTTAATAAAAAGGGATGGATTAATTTTCCAGATTATCAATGGAGGATTTATAGAAATGATGGTAAAATAAAATGGAAAAATAAAGTACATGAAGTATTAGAAGGCTATGAGAATTTTTCACAATTACCACCTGAAGAAGAATATTGCTTAATACATGATAAAGATATCAAACGTCAAGAAAAACAAAATAAATATTATGAAACACTCTAAAAAAGTTTGGTACGCTCCTTATAAGTTTGAATCTTATGGGGAAGAAGAAATAAAAGCTGTTGAAGAATCTCTTAGATCTGGATGGTTGGGAGGACAAGGCCCTAAATCAGTGGAATTTGAAAAACAAATAGCTAAAAGGTTTGGTAAAAAATATGGTGTATTTGTTAATTCTGGATCTTCAGCATGTTTATTAGCAATAGCGGCTTTAGATTTACCTAAAGATAGTAAAATCATCACTCCAGCTTGTACTTTTGCCACTACATTAGCCCCAATCATTCAATTAGGATATACACCTATATTTGTTGATGTTGACTTAACATCATATTGTGCAATTATTGATGATATATTATCTAAAATTGATAATGATGTTAAAGCAATAATGTTACCTAATCTGATAGGCAATAAACCAGATTGGCCTAAGCTGAAAAAAAGTTTGAAAGAAATAAATAGAGAAGATATTATCCTAATAGAAGACTCTGCTGATACTATTACTAAAACACCTGAGACTGATGTAGCTACTACTAGTTTTTATGCCAGTCATGTTATTACAGCTGGTGGTGTTGGGGGTATGGTTATGTATAATGACCAAAAACATGTAACTAAATGCCTACAATATAGAGATTGGGGAAGGTTAGGAAATGATTCAGAAATCATAGATGATAGATTTAATCATGTTGTAGATGGTATTCCTTATGATCATAAATTTTTATATAATGTTTTAGGATATCATATGAAAGCATGTGAAATGAACGCAGCTTTTGGTTTAGTACAGTTAGAAAGATTTAAAAAATTTTCTAATATTAGAAGAGTTAATTTTGAGAGATATTTAAAAAACCTTCAAGGTGTAGGTGATCTAATTCTTCCTGATGATTCTTTAAAACCTAACTGGTTAGCAATACCTTTACAAACAGAAAAAAGATTTGAATTATTAACATTTTTAGAGGATAATAATATCCAAACCAGAGTAACATTTGCAGGTAATGTAACAAGGCATCCTATCTATAGAGAATATTTAGAAGATTTTAAAAATTCTGATATTATTATGAAAAATGGATTTTTATTAGGAGCCCATCATGGTATGACTATTGAAGATGTTGATTATGTTTGTAATAAAATAAAAGAATTTTATAAATAATGGATCTACAGTCAACAACAAAAAAACAAGGTAGCATAGTGACACAAATAATTCATTTTATAAATGGAGAAAAAAGAACATTTGAAAATATAAAAACTAGTTCAATTAAGCAAGGACAATTCACAAAATTAGAGACCACAGATGGTAAATTAATAATGATTAATGATAAAAATGTTCTTTGTGTAGAAGTATTTAAACAATGAAAGTATTAATATTAGGTGATGGAATTTTAGGATCTGAAATTGCTCAACAAACTGGGTGGGACTATATATCTAGAAAAAAAGATAATTTTGATATTATAGATAAATCTACTTACTATAAATTAACTAAAGTAAAATTTGGAGTTATACAATATTGTGATTATGATGTAATAATAAATACTATAGCCTATACCAATAGTTACTCAGATGATAAAAAAATTCATTATAATGTAAATTATAAAGGTGTAGCTAATTTAGTAGAATTTTGCAATAAATGGAATAAAAAACTTATTCATATATCCACAGAATTTGTATATGCTAATAATTCTTATTTTCCAAGTGAAGAAGATATACCCCAACCTGATCTTACTTGGTATGCTTATACAAAACTATTAGCTGATGAGCATATTAAGATGTTTTGTAAAAACTATTTAATATGTAGAGAATTACACAAATCAAACCCATTTCCTTACTCCCAAGTATGGGATGTGAAAACCTCTGGTGATACTGTAGATAAAGTTAGTACATTAATTATAAAATTAATTGAAAAAAAAGCAACAGGGATTTATAATGTAGGTACCGGAGGTAAATGTTTAAAAGACTTAGCCCCAAGATCTGATTTAATTTCACCTCCTTCATATGTTCCTAAAGATACAAGAATGAACTTAAATAAATTAAATAAATTTTTACATGGAAATTAAAGATCTTATTAATAAAAGTTATTATGGTACTATAGGTTATATTACTAAAAAAGAAGATTTAGATATTTTAGAAAGATATATAATATTTAATTTAAAAATCCTAAAGGAATACAAACAAATTATAGTAGCTACTAATTATAAAAACCACCCAGAATTAGTTGAGGAGAATTCTAGTCTTTGGAAAAAATATTTTCCTAATTGTATTATGTTAGATTCTAAAATTAATAGAGGGCATAATTTTGGTTATACAGACTTAGATAATTTATTAGTTGATTATTGTATATCAAATAATATAACATGGTTATGTAAATCAGCAAATGATATTATATTAAGACCTGAAATATTAAATAAAGAAATACCAAATGTTGATTTTTATTATTTAAATGGTATAGGTTATGGTGGAATGATTAAATACAATTTTAATTTTGAAGATATTATTAAAAATGATTTTTATCCTCAAACTAATTTTTATTTTATAAATACTTCTAAAATTGATTATTTAAATAATAAAGAATATTTGAATGATACTTATAAAACAATATCAAAAATAAAAAATTATAATGGTAAAGTCTGGGAATATATTAATGGATGGTCATGTGAGAGATTTTTAAGAAAATGTGTTCTAAGAAATGATTTAACAAAACATCATTTAATATCACCTAAATCATATAAAATACTATTAAAAGAAATAAAAGATAAACAAATACATGATTGTAGTCATAAAAATATGATGATAGAAGGAGTATGTCATTTTCAACATCCAAACCAAACAGTTACAATGTTTTAATAAAAAAAATTTAAAGATATGTTAAAAACAAACAAACAACATACTGTAATAATACCTAGTCATAACACATTAGAACATTTAAAAAATACTGTTAAAAGTTTATTAAAATTCGCATCTAATGTGCCTATAATTATTATTGATGACGCTTCTGAAGATGGCACTAAAGAATGGCTTAATACTCTTAAAAATAATAAAAATATAAAAACTATAATCTCACCAATAAGAAAAGGTCATACCTTTTGGTATGATGAAGGAATGAAACTATCCAAAACAGACATTGTATCTATATTACACTCAGATATGATCATAGGTCCTAATTATTTTGAAAATATGTTAAAACATTTAGATAGGGGGAAAGTAGTATGTGCTACTAGAATTGAACCCCCAATACATCCGGCTGGTAAAGAAAAAATAGTAAAAGATTTTGGTGATGAAGCAAACACATTCAATTGGGAACAATTTGAGGATTTTTGTAATAAAGAAAAAAATGAACAATGTGATATAATAACAAAAGGTATATTTGCTCCTTGGATGTTATATAAAGAAGATCATTTAAATATAGGAGGCCATGATCAAGGCTTTGCCCCTTATGGATATGAAGATTCAGATATTTTTAATAGGTGGATATTAGCTGGTTATGAAATGATACAGGCTCGTGATTCATTATGTTACCATATGACTTGTAGAGGTCATAGATGGAATAAAGGTGTTGGAATTGAAAATGCTGATTATAAAAAAACAATGGAAAATGGTCGTAGACATTTTTTAAAGAAATGGGGACAGTGGATAAAAAATGATGAATACCAATACCCTATTATTAGTCCAGTATATAAGAAAAAAATAATAATAAATAATTTAAATCCTAACTTTAATTTTTTAAATGATTGGTTTGATGGTGGTGATGATATAATTGTTGAAATTGATTGTAATACATTTACTCAACAAGATTTTCAATATATCACTATAATAAATGATATTATAAAAGATAGTGGAGAAATAGGTAAATTTGAATTAGGTAATTTAAAAATAACTATTAATAATATAGTGGATTATTCAAAAGAATTAATTAAAGTTATAAATTAATGAGAGAAAGTTTAAAAACTGAGTTACGTAAATTGGGTGGGAAGAATTTAACAATTAAAGAAAACCCCGAATCAAAAATAAAAAAACATAAAAAAGTTTTTACTGAGATTGTGCTTGATTTAAAAAATTTGCATATGAGAAGTGAGATTTTAGATATTAAATATGGTATACATTTAGTACATTTTGAGGATGAACATTACAAAATAATAGAACAACTCCTTATAGAAACATATGGAATAGCAGCTGCAGAAGTAATATTTTGGTGGGTATACAATTTCAACTCAGATTCAAAACCTGAAGATTATTATATTGAAGAAGAAAATACTGGAAAGAAATATTATGTTAAAACTGAAAACCAATTATATACTCTTTTAAAAAAACTAAAATTATTTAAACAATAAAAAATTTAATGATATGTATACAGTAATTGATGAAATAATGAATTGTATCAAATGTAATGTTGAAATACCACCTAAGAGATTAGAAATTCTCCCAGGGACTAAAACTTGTGTTAATTGTTCCACAGAATCAGCTAAAAGAGGAGTTCCAGTTATGAGAGGAACAGGTGATCATACTTGGGTTGATTTAGAGGTATTAACTCAAGAACAATATGAGGAGTATGAAGAATTAAAAACTCCTCCATCTAAAAGAACAAAATTTGATAGTTCAACTGACAAAGATAATTTAAAAGGACCATTTAATATAATTGATCCTGAAGATTAAATGCCTAAAGCTAAACCCATATCAAAAGAAATGTGTTTAGCTGCTATGAATAAAACAAAATCAGTAAAAGCAGCAGCTAGATATCTAAATTGTTCTTACCATCATTTAAAGCGTTATATGAAGCTTTACACAGATGAAGAAACAGGCAAAACTTTATTTGAATTACATAAAAACCAACAAGGTAAAGGCATACCTAAATTTTTATCATCAAAAGGTAAAGAACCTGTTTTATTAGATATAATTGAAGGTAGGATAGATGTATCATCATTTACACCAGAGAAAATAAAATACAGGCTAATAACTGAGGGTTATTTAGAAGAATGTTGTAGTGAGTGTGGTTTTAAAGAAAGAAGAGTAACTGATTATAAAGTACCTTTGATATTAAATTTTAAAGATAAAAATAAAAAGAATTATAATAAAAATAATATTCATTTTCTTTGTTATAATTGTTACTTTTTATATATTAATAATGTATTTACAGAAAAAGATATTGAACAGCTAGAAGACCATGTTCCCTTAAATAAAACAACAGAGGCTATTAATTTTGAATTAGATGATTATCATATGAAAAGATTAAAAGAACTAGGGTTAGATGGTGATAAAGAAGATAATGATGATCCTTATAACCTTGTTAGTTATAAGTAGGCTTAAATTTGGCTTTTGCTTAATTTTTACTTATATTTATAATAGATGAGGAAAAAAAGAAAAATACAACCTCTTAAGAAAAAAAAGCATGATAAAATTGTAAAAGATTTTAAAAATGCTAAACAAAATCACTTAGAAAAATTAGCCACTAAGACTCTTAAGAAAGATGAATTTTTTCAAAAATTGAAAGAAAAAGAAATTAATAATAAATTTTTAGACTTATTTTAATTATGGCTAGAGAATTTAAAGTAAAAAATGCTGAGGAGTTTGAAATGATGCTTAAAAATGGAGATATGAGAGTCTCAGAAGCATTAGTATCAACAGTTTTAAAAAATTTAAAAAGTACAAAACGATATCATCATGCTTTAAGTGTAATATCTCTTGATGAGGATGCTGTTTACGATATTACTATTCATAAAAAAGATTTTTATCATACATTATCAGAAAGCTTAAATAAATATGAAGAGGAAGAAAGATATGAAGATTGTATCAAAATAAAGGAAGCCTTAAATTATTTAAAAGAAATAAATGATAATAACTAGAAATCTTAAAGACATCCTAGAAGAATTTTCAGAAAAAGAATTTAGTTTATTAATCCAATCTGATCCCTATTTTTTGTATGATTTTTGTTATATGTTGTCTTTGGAAATTCAATTAAGTAAAGAAGCTAAAAATTAAATATTTTTAAACTTTTATTAAAATTTGTTTGGCTTTTGGCTAAATGAATGTTATATTTAGACAATTAAAAAATTAAGGTTATGAATAAATACAAATATTACTTTTTATCAGATTCATCAAAAGAAGCAATTGGTAAAATTAGAGCTTTTAATAGAAAAAAAGCAATTAAAAAAGCGGCTTTAAAAAAGCAGTTAGGCTTAAGACAATTTTTAAAATTATTTGGAGTGGAGGAAATAAAATGAAAAGAGGAAGACCAATAGAACAACCAACAGAAGTACTAGAAAAATTCACTAGAGTAGTCAAACATTCAGATGGTTCAATAACCACTTGGTTTTATGATTATACCAAAACAAAAAATGGACCAATAAAAACAGAAACTAAATATCCTAAAGGAATGTTAGATTGGGAACAAGTTCAAGAGTCATTACCTAAAACAAAAAGAAAATATGCTTTAGATGATGGTAGAATAGTTGGTTATACAAGAGCAAAAGAATTAGGAGTTATATAAATAAAATAAGTTATGAAAATAAAATCAAAAACAACAAATAAACCAGTTACTAAAACTTGGGAAAATGGATTAAGAGCAATTAAAGAAGGCAGACGTGATGATGCTAGAGATTGTTTTGATATGGGTATAGTAATGATAGCCACTTATGCTGATGATGGTCATGTAGATGATGATTATATAATTGAAGGTGTAAGAAAGGGATTATGGCACACACGATTTTGGAAAGTTGGATTAGAAAATAATAATTTATTATTAGGATAAAGTTATGTTTGAAGAACAAATATTTTGGAAAGATGGTTTTGAAGGTGAAGCCAAGGGTGGTCTAATGTTTAGATCATTTGATTTGAATAAATTTATTAAAAAAGTTGAAGAAAAGGATGAAGTAGTAGGAATTAAATTTGAAGGAAATAATTTAGAGTTAATTGTTAAAAATAGTAAAAATTATGAGTAAATATAGAGAATTATTAATAAATCCTCCTAAATTGAAATTAGAAGGTAAACCAAGAGAGATTAAAATTAATTTAATTAGTTGCATGTGTGATAATTCATATAGGTGGACTATAAAACAAAATAGTGAAGGAGATTATAGAATTAACACACATGGTTTTGCTTACAGCAATTGGCAGATAAAACATAGAAAAGATGATATTGAATGGACTGCTGATGATGGTAATTGGAAAGAAGTATTCAAAATGATAAACACAGGAACAAGTAAAATTGAATCAATTAAATATAGATAAAATGAAAAAACAAGTTTTAAAATGGTATCCAATTGGGATAGCTTTTGTATGCCTATTATATTCAGTAGGTTTAGGCCTATTAGGATACACTGAAGAAGCACAGTACTCAGCCCATTGGCCAGGTACATTATTATTATTTACAATAGCAATTAATCAAATTTCTAGATCATGAGTTTATTAATGTTTGGCATAGGATTTTTGATATTTGTAATATATGTTATTTTCTTGGTTTGGAATATAATTTATAATGGTAATAAACAAAAAGAAGAAAATTATCCAAATCTAATTATTAATGACCATGATATTGTAGATATGGATGGTATAGGTAATCAAGGTAGAGTACCTTTTAAAAGTAGAAGAAATAATAAAAAATCAAAAATAAAATGAATTTATTTTATGGAATCTTATTTTTCTTTTTAGCCCATGGTGCTGCTTTTCTTCAATTAAATGG
>CETN01010277.1_pt1 | contig 12560 bp, 14 predicted proteins | sample 531301 | NCBI WGS metagenome assembly CETN01 (sample SAMEA2622656, study PRJEB7988) | marine metagenome | isolation source: saline water (ENVO:00002010), including
ATACCGTCAAAGTGTCCACCACCAACTATAACTGCACCAGATCCAGAAACCCCAAGAGCAATACGGTTTCCATCCGCTTCTGCAGCTTGGAATAAGGCCAAGACTTGATTGCTGCCAAGTTCATCTGCCGGTCTAACAAAAAGCATCCCGTCTTGTGGCCCATGTCCTCCCTTCGTGCCGATTGATAATTTAGGTTTAGAGCCTGTTACATGTATTCCCAAGGAGCTAGTAATTGCCTGAGCTGCTTGTACGGTACCGCTAACATTTAAGGTGCTGCCAAGAGTAGTGGCACCAACAGCTTGAAGAGTGCCAGAGCCAGAAATATCTCCAGTTACAGAAAGAGTGGTTCCATTGAATGTGAGATTTGCTTCGGCATTAACTTGTCCTCCATTTAGAGAGGTAAAAATTCTATCATTTCCATCATTAGAAATACTTGTGATTGCTGGAGCGGCTCCATTAGATGCAGCAGTTAATCTACCTTGTGCATCAACAGTTAACGAAGTATATGTGTAGGAAGCAGCAGTGACAGATGTATCATCAAGATTAACAGTTAAGGTATCTGTAGCACCCGCTGTTGTTGATATGCCTGTGCCACCAGCAATATCAACTGTGTTGCCATCAGTAATTGACTGATTAGAGCCTGCATCTCCTTGAAGTGTCCAGCCTGACATGGAGCCTACACCTGTAAGTGCCGAACCATCCCCGTGAAATGTTGAACCAGAAAACAATGAACCGCTAACTTCACCGGCAAAAACACTTCTAGTGTTTCCAATGTCTAACTGGGCTGTTCCACCAGTTTTAAGCTTTATAGAATCATTCTCAAAGTCAATTTGTGTTTCATCAGGATCGCCTTCAAATTGAATGTCGCCTGAGTGTTGTGGTCCTTTGTTGTTGTTATATGCCATGTTGTGTGCTTCCTTTGTTTATAAATAGGAATCAAGTTCCCTTGGTACCAATTATGTACCAGTTTTCACCATCAGATTGAAAAGTTCTCGACGAATAATTCATTTTAATCTCTGTTCTGTTGTTTAGATCAATCTTGCTATCTTCGCAAGTGACACTTATTTTATTAGCTGTTAATTTTATTTTACCTGAGTCAGCCTTCTTTACAACAATCACTCTTCCGGTATTATTTTGAGCCGGCGGCAATTTAACATTGACATGATTTTTCTGTGCATCGCAAATAATTGTATAATCAGAACTGTCAACATTGTATTCATTGTCAGTAATCTTTGTTATATTATAATGTACTGCACCTTGACAAAGCATTTTAGCTTTACTAACCACTGTAGTAGAATCAAGTGTACCCTCAAGATTTAAAGTATTTGTTTGGCCGTTAAATGTTAAATTATCAGAGGATTCAAAGCTCCTTTTACCTTTAAATTGAATTGTTCCGGGTGCTCCCGTTGGATATGGTACTCTTGCTCTAACATAAGAATCATACAAGTTTGCCAAAGTTGTATTTCTTGTTGTGCCTCTAGAAACATCAGCTACAATAATCACATCATTGTCGCTCAAGTTTTGGCCTTCTAAATTGATCGACTCAAGTTTTGTTGGGTCAATAGACACTTTGTTTGATTTAATTGTTATTCCAGAATTTAAAGCTAACGAAAGACCTACACCCTGCTCATCGAGCACTAAACCGTTACTTGTTTTTAGTTGTAAGTTTCCTCGTAAATTTTGTAATCCAAGACCGTGATTTAAAAAATTAGCATCTATTGGACCAGTAAAAGCATTATTAGGAATATCTTTCAAGTATATCCCTGACCCTATAAATGTTTTAGCCGATAAGGTATTCGCTGAAAGTGTTTCGGTATCTGCATCGTATTTTAAATTGTGATGTGTTCTGGCACCATGCTCTTTATCACAAACTATCAGGCCATTGTTTACATTGCCTTTAATACTTTTGATCGCGACGTCTTTCATTGTGGCACAAGGACTTTGGGCATCTGTATCCCAGAAAACACTGGCACTAAGAGTATTCTTAAATACCTTTACACCATCAATTTCTTGATCGCCGTGCTGATCTACCGAACCTTGTACATTACCTTTTAAAACATTATATGCCATTTTTAATCCTCTCAACCATAAATAGATGAACTTATCGTTTTGTCTTGTATTATGTAGGCTCCAAAGTTACTGAAATGTTCAGGAAAATAATACATTTTGTGCTTCTCTGCTATTTCTTTAACAATAATTTTCATTTGATCTGAATTACCAGTAACTATTTTTATAGGTGTTTCATTTAAAAGCATAAACTCTTCTACTAAGTATCGAGCTTCAACATGAGTTTTACCATGCAAATCTAAAACCTTCACACAATAAGTAGTATAAAAAAAGGATGCCCCCACAAGGAGGGCATCCAAAGAATTCAACAAAATTGAAAAAGGTAGATTATACAATCTTCCATTTGTTGGCAACCATGTATACACATGTAACAGCGGCAAATGGCGATTCAAGAAGAATTGCAGACTCGCCATCGATGTCGTGTCCTGCATCACCTCTAGTAAGGGTAATCTCACCAGCACTAGAGTTTTTAACAGTAACAACATCACCGACACTTGGAGATGCCGGAAGTGTTACACTTGCACCGTCTGAACCAGTAGCAAAGTTATAACCTTCAGCGACTGCAGTACCATCAGTAATAGCAGTAACTGTGTTACCTTGAACTGAAAGCTGTCCAGATGCAGCCGAAAGACCTGCACCAGCGATGCCAGAAACAAAGTCAACAATGCTTTCTTTCTTGGAAGCATTAGAATCATCAGCATCGATGATAGCGATGCTATCGTTGGCAACATTGACGGCTGCAGCGGTCAACTCGTTAAGGTCAAGATCGAGGTTACCAGAACCGTCTTGAGCAAGACCAACACCAGCGACTGCTGGAGCAAGCTTGGCACCTGTAACACCATCATCTTTAAGACGAAGTGCATCGGAGTTGATTTCGATAGACGAATCATCGACACCAACCGAAAGAACACCAGAAGATGCGGCAAGACCGTCACCAGCTTGTGCAGTAGCAAGATCTGCAATACTGAATTGCTTAACAGAACCAGAAGCTGATAATCCAACAAAAGACTCAGAAGCAAGAACTGCAGCAGTTGCAGGCATAAATGAGCCACTCATTTTAAGATCATTGACATTAGCAGTGTTTTGGAATGGTGTCATTCCGAGACCACCGTCAGCAGCAACATCAAGCGAGAATCTAAGAGAACCAGTGAGACCGTTAGAGTTAATTTGTCCAGCAGCATCATAGATTACAGCTTTGCTAGCAACAACAGTGCCGGCACTAGAGCCATCAACCAAGTTGAGTTCTGCACCAGTAGAAGTGATAGCGGTGCCCTTATATGTAAGAGCAGAATCAGCAGCAACAGTAATCGATTGGGCAGCAAGTGTCAAGAGATCAGTATCAGAATCGCAACCAATGGTCGAAGAATCATCAACAGCTAAAGACTTAAGTGCAGTATCGCCATCGGCATCGACAGCAAAACCAGTCATAGTAATGGTGCCCATAGTAAGGTCACCAGAACCATCAATGCTGGTAGCGGTAGAGATTGCACCACCAGCAGCAACACCAGCAAAAGAACCAGCACCAGCAGCACTAATTCGAGTAACATCACTCATTACGAGTGCACCATCTGTTTGAAAATTACCTGCACCAGAAATGATACCGTTGTCATCAAGTTTGACCTTAGTGTTACCACTTTGATCCTTGATTTGAACGTCACCTTCTTGGTCCAAGGCACCGGACAAGATAGCCTGTCCGAATTGAAATTTGTAAGCCATGTTTAAAAACCCTCCATTTTAAGTTTTATTTATAGCATGAATAAGGTATAGCTCTGCATAAAAAATACAGAAAATATTACAACCCATTCACATATAAATAGTCTGTACCGGGTGGTATAAACTTAGAAAATAAAGTATTTATTTGTTCCGTTACAATAAAGCTGTATAGATGCAAAAGGTGATTCTAAAACTACTGAATTTTGACCGTCAATTGTTTGTGAACCAGAGGCTAATATTGTTACATTATTAGTGTTGGCACTGCCGACTTCATCTTTTACAACATAAGTTTGTCCATCTAATAAGTTAGCTGCATCAGGAAGCCTAATTGATAATATACCACTACTGGTATCGGTGCCAATATAGTAGTCAGTTACTGAAGCAGTTATAGTAGATGATGTGTTTCTTCTATTTAATCTTAATCCGCCAACAATTTGTAATATGTTATTATTAAATATCAAATTATCAGATCCACTGATTGTTGCAGCACCTGCATCATTGCGAAACTGAAGTGCACCTAGTGGACCTTGTGCATTTGCAGTGCCACCTGCAGAGACATTGGTAAGGCGACTACCGTCACCCATTAGATAAGAAGCTGATATACCCGTGCTTGCCGTAATTTCTCCTGTAACATTTAAGGTATCACCGTCAAATGTCAGGTTTGTTTCACATGTTAAAGTATTAGCATTGCCATCAACATTTGTTATAATAGAATTATTAGTTGCATTAGCAACTCTAGGAACATTAATAACCTCGGCACCATCTGAAGTGCTAAGATTACCAGAAACGATGCCAGAAGTGATTCCTTCTACTTTTAATAATTCGTTTGGAAGGAGGACAGTTCCAGATATATTGTTGTATGCCATGTGGTGCCTCCTTCTTTAATTAGAAGACAAACCAGTTTGTCCCATTTGAATAAATACTGATCGCCGGCATTGTACCTGTTAAAATATAAGTTGGTGCACCATCAAACAAGTTTTGAACCGGCGATGAACTGGTGAGAGTAATGTTGTTACTGGCTCCGGTTCTAGCAGTGACTTCATCTTTAATAGTCCAAATTAAACCGGTTGGCACTGTATTGGCCGCCGGTACAACTAAACTAGTGGCAGAAGTTCTGGTGATACCATATATATGGCTGTCTGTGGTAAGTGCTATGTTAGTATCACTGATAGCTGTATACTTACCAGCGAATCCGGCTACACTAACAACTTTTTGAGTTGCACTTGCACTTAACACAAAGTTTGTGGCGGCACCTGCACCTGCTTCTGTAACGACCAAGCTTCCGGTTCTCATGTGTGTGTCATCGTTCGTATTACCAAATGATGTTGAACCAGTTGCATCTATCTCAGTTATGTCTTGATAGTGAAAAACACTAGCACTCACTGCACCAGTGACAACTAAATTACCAGACAAGATCATTGTGCTTGGTGAAAAATTAGATACAGAAGAAGTATGATATAATAGGAAAGCTGAACCACTAGTTGCATTTGCACCAGTTAAAAATTGTAGTGAACCAGTAGGACCAGCGGCTTGGCCGCTGCCTCCTCCAGTGTCTTCACAATTAACATATGCCCAGCCGAAATTTGCCATGGGCCTACTTTACTCCGGTGGTGCCTTGCCAACTTGGACCATCTTCAGTTTCAACAGAAATTGGTGGAATACTTGTTAAGCCGGCGACTATATCAAATGTTACAGTTTCAGTAGTGGTTGACTGAAAGGTTAATCTACTAATCTTAAGATCAAGTGGGTCGTTAACAGAACCGCTCTGACCACAATGAATTCTAAAACAAGCTTCGCCAGTGGCACTGGTGATTCCAGCGGCACTAAATCCAACCTTCAAATCTCCGCCTTGGTCACGATGAGGTATTATTTGAACCCACTTGGTTACATTTGGAAAATCTACTGTTAATACATGTGTCGAGCCACTGGCTGGTGCTAAACACGAGCCCGAAGCAAAAGGTTTTCCACTTACCTGAAAGGAACCGACATTATGTAATCCCGGTCTAAGTTCCCAACTTCCCATTATTAAACTCCTTTAAATTTTTGATTTACAATGTAAATAGTTACTAAATTTTTCTTCGACGTCTTTCTAAAGCTCTTTGCTTTTTTCTTTCTTCTCTAAGTCTTGCTCTTTGTGCTCTTTCTTTTTTTATTTTCTTTTTAACTGAGGGCTTTTCGTAGTGCCGTCTATCTCTGACTTCTTCGACAATTCTTTCTTTCTTCACTTTCTTGAGAAATCTACGAATTAATCTTTCGTTACTTTCCCTATTGTTGAATCTTTTAGTTACTACTTGTGATTTCTTTTTCATTATTACCTACTTTAATCTTTCCCATATTTTAGTTGATGCACCCATGATTGAACTAATATCAACTCCCGCATCATTTGGATCACCCAAATCAACAGCACCTGCAGATTGTTCTCTTTGTGCTGGGGCAGGAGTTGTACCCTCAAACAAGTCTACACCGTTGTATGCATCTTTGTTGATGGCACCCATCAGTTTTTGTCTTTGTTGTTTTAAGCTTGTGTTCTTTGGCTCACGAACAATCTGTTGTGGCACAGGTTTTCTCTGTTCAACTAAGGTTGTGTCTGTGATACCTTTTACAACTTCTGAAACAACATTGGAAAGCAACCCCTCTTCTATGAGAACTTCTTGTATACATTCTTTTACGAGCGGCTTTATAACTTTTTTTAATTCTGATTTTTTCATTATTTACTCTTTAATTTTAACGGGTACTCGGGTTATTGGCTCTGTTTCTTGAGACGGATCAACACCTTTAAGCGATGGATCTTCCTTGCGACGGGCAATTTCATCTCTTGTTTTTTGAAGAACTTTTTCAACATTTGATACAAGTTCTTTTGGATCGCTTACTTCTTCATCGCTTTGAGGGTCGATTACAATAGACAGTTGTCTAACTACTTGTCTTAAAGCTGAGTTAGCTTTTGGGTTGTTGTCGATTGCATCTAAATGGTTAACAACAATTTCTTTAGGAGATTTACCAGTTTTCTTTGATTGGGCCTGAACAAGCCTATAGAGGGCATAACCTATCAAAGCCGGTGCCGTTTCGTATGTAAGAACCATGTCAGAAAATCCAGCTAAGTCTAAGGCTACACCAAGACCCACAGCACCGTCTAATGCTCTAACTGCAAGCTTGGCTGCACGGCCCTCCTCTAATTCCATTTTATCTTCAGTAACTTCGACAGTAAACTTGTTCCAGTTTTCCTGAATTAATGCATAGTTTTCATATTTCATCTTTTAATACCTCCTTTATAAGACTGTTAATTTTATCACTTCTGCTTTCTTTTAAACCGTAGTCCTTTGCTTCTCTCATCATAAAAGCACCCGGGGTTGATGGTTCTGACACAACATCAAAACAAACCAACTCAAAGTCTTCTTGTACAATTGATTTACCATTTTGTTCTTGAACTGATCCAGTGCCGCGGGACGAAATACCAATCGAGCATCCGCCCTCCACAAGTGCACGAAGTGTTTGACCGGCAGGTGTATCAAGAACTTGAATTTTACCCATTACTTTGTTGCCCTCCATCCAGATAGAGGTAACTTTGTGTGAAACGGATGCCAGTGAAACTTCAACTTTGTCCGGGTGATCAAGTTCACCAAGTGCTCGACGTTCTTTTACAAGCTGTTGGTATTTTGCAACTTCTCTTTTTAGAACACCCTCCGTGTAAATACGACCATTACCGTTTAGTGTTTCGCACATCTGCATAATACCAGAAAGAATCATCCCGCCTTCAGAGACAAATCTCTTCTCTTCTTCTGTGAGAAGATCTTTACAAACTCCACCTTCGCAAAGCTCATAGTATTCTCGTAATAATTTTTTACCCATAGCTAAGAACCCTTACAGCACCGTCTGACTGGCTGCAGCATCCACTTGTTTGTCCAAGTGGCAGGACTCTGGGCTTGATTGTTTGTGTTCATGTTTAATTCCCTCATCTCCAAAAATCATGTTAAGAACATATGATGTTCCTGACGATAACCAACCCATAAGAAAAAAATTGGCTACAGTCACATCAAAGTTAAATAGTTCTGTGAATGGAGAAAGTAGTAATAAAAACCAACCTATATGAAAGCCCATGCACATTGGACAATTAAATAATTCTCCAAGGCGGCCTTCCTTTGGTCTTACATTTTTAAATATTTTACCGTATACAACAATTTGAGTTAAGCCATATGCACAAAGTATAAATGTTAATAATTCCATTAATTCCTCAAATTGTATACATGTAATTGTATGCATAAGGATCTCTAATGTAACCGGGCTGGATAGATCCTTTTTCTTCAGCCTGTGGCACTTCGCCAAGTTCTGTAGAGTATTCCTTGTCGGGGTGAATGTTGTGTTGATCATCCATCGAGACAATTGCTTCAACTTGTTCAAAGTATGGTCTTTCTTCTTCAATAAAATTGTGTATGTTAATCAGTGCCATTTTCGCTGATGAAGCATCAGGGTCGGTAGATTCTTCAAGAGTAGCCTCAAAAGATCCAAAGAAAGAGCCGGCTTGAATACTTTCAGGAATAACAATTCCCTTTTTTCGTAGGCATGCAAACAATCTATTCTGTGCACCATACGAAAGTTCAGTTAAAGAATCTTTTGGAAAAGCAACAACTTTATTTTTATTTGGTGATAGCACTATATCAATGTCTCCGTGATCAAAAATCATTAAATCACCGTTCATAGAACGACGTAAATCCATTTCAAGTCTTATCTTTTTTTGATTTGACTTCTTGCCAACTTTAATGATCACTGCCATTGCTAAGTTCCTTTACGAGTTGTTGTGTTTTTAATACAGTAAGCAACAAGTTATCGTTTATATCAGATGATTGAAAGCTGTCCAACTTTTCTGTAATTTGTTGTTTCTTGTCATTAAGTTCACCATCTTCTACAGAATCAATTTGTTCTTTTAATCTTACAAGCTCTTCATTTAAAAACATCTTAAGTTCTACAGCATTGTCAACAAATGATGTGATGTAATAATTCAGAAGTTCTTTTTGTTCTTCAAGCAAAGTATCAGAGTACTTTTCATTAAACTTACTGATAAATGTTGTTAAAGTAAGTCCATCAACATCTTGTTGTAAATTGGTCTCTTGTTGTTTAGACATATTTTGAACAATTTGATTTTCAAGCATTACTTTATTTTTTGGAGATGTTTTAACATTGAATATTTGATCAATGGTCGCCAGAGTTTTATAGTTTGGTACAAAATTATTAAACACAGTAGAGTCTAATTCTTTATTAATATCATTAATAAGTTCAGTCTGTTGCTTAAATAAGCCATGTGGATCAATCAAGCGAGCAGATATGTTAGCTTCTTTAAGTATTCTTTCGCATGTCTCTCTTTCTAAACCCTGATTTTCATATAAAGATTTGTAACAATCTAAATGTTGGCGAAGAGCACTACCGGGGTGGAAGTGTTTTCTGACAATAGAAACTGCTTTGTTTTTTCTATCAACATCATTCTTAATGATCGCTGCAGTAATTTCTTTTACCAGCGATTCAAAAACAAATGCCGTGTTTCTTTTTTTATTGTGTTTCATCTTTTTGCTCCGTCAGTAGTTTGTCTTTTTTATCTAAAACATCAATTAATGATTTCACTGAATTATTCATTTCAAGGATTTTTTGTTCCTCGTCTAATTCTCTATCAGAATATATAGATGACTGTTCAGTAAAAACTCCTCTGCCCAATGATCTTAACTCAGGGTAACCAAGATTGTTTTTTCGCATTGTGTTGGTTTCAGGTGTAGCTAGCGAGGCATATGATTGTGCTCTTTTGCCGCCGGGTCTAGCATCATTTACTCCATCTTTTCTTCTATAGCTGCTCTTAGCATAAGTGCTAACTTTTGGATCAGATGGATTTAAACTCTTAGAAGCTCTTGAGCCGGGAGGAACGGCTAAGAGCGGCGAATCGCCTCCGCCAGTATCACCTGCGGGTGCTGGTGTCGCATCGGTAACATCAGTTGCTGGTATCTCAGCCGGCCCAGCATCTGGCACATCACCAAGATCGCCACCCAAGTCACCACCCAAATCACCTCCGCCTAAACCGCCGCCTAGGCCACCACCAGCATCAGCGGCCGCAGCACCTTCTGCAACTTGTTGAAGCGAGGCATCATGTTTTCTATCATAATACATTTCTCTTTGATTGCGAATAAACTCTTCGTTAGTAATTCCAAAAATATTCTCAGAAACCCAACGACGGGAAAAATAACCCTCTGTGGCCGCACCGGCAATATCAAACTTAGCCTTCCAGTGCTCAATCTCTTGAATCTCAGCAATCTTTGACGGATTGTTCAGTGAGAGCTTAAACGAAAGCAGATCATCGCCGCGGAATCCAAGGGTGTAAAGATGAATGATACCAATCTTTTCAAGTTCTGAAATAACAACTCTTTGTAATCTCTGAATAGTTCTAGCAAATCGGATGTCTTTTTGTGCTAATGTAGTTTTATCTTCAGTGGCACCCTCGCCCATTGTAAGATATGATTGTGGTATCTTAAGTGCTGAAAATAATTTATCTCTTAAATACTTAACATCATCGATAGCTGTTATATTGGAGGCACCTGCAAGGGTTTGAATATCAGTCGTTGAACCTGCACGAACAGGAATAAAATAATCTTCTTCAATAGACATTGGGTTGTATCGTAGATCGACACGACCAGTATCTGGGTCTACTACTGAATTTCTTTTAAGTTGTGAGACGGTTTTTTCCATGAACTGTTCAACCTCTTGTGGTGGAACCCCACCAACATCAATTTTAAATACTCTTCTTTCAGAGGAACGAATAACACGGTAAGCCATCATCGCATCTTCCATAAGTGTAAGCTGTCTCCATATGCGGCGGGCCGGCTCAAGAATAGATGTACCATACGGTGTGTATTTATCGTTGCCTAATACTCTAAAGTGTGCAACTTGCCAGTTTTCAAATGTTAAACCTGCGGAGTTCCATTGGTATTGTATATAATTTGGATTGGTGGCATCTTGCCCCTCCAATCTTTCCACTTCTTGAGGAGGCAGAGATATTGCAGACTGAACTCCGTACTTATCATCAATATCCAAGTACAACACAAAATCGCCATACTTACACATTGTTCTTGACCAGCCAAATAAATTATATTCTACATTTAGAATGTTTTCGTATAAAATTGACAGTACCGCTCTTAATTCTTCATTTGGGCAATGTATGTTTAGCATTGGCCTGAGATCAGAATAAGTTGTCATCTCATCTGCATATATATCAAGGGTAGATGCAATTTCAGGAGTATACTCCATTTGATCAAAATCAACATATCTTTCAGATCTTCTTTGGTTAGAGATTGCATTGGCACCAATCTGATCTAACGGGCTGTAGTGTGTCTTCTTGAATTGCTGACCACTTGCTGATTTAAATCTAGAAGAAAACTTATCTAGATGCTGTCTACGAATTCTACGACCAGACTGAGACCGGTAATTGATAATAGGACCAGAAAAGAGTCTTGTTAATGATTTGAACAACTGTGATTGGTTATTCTTAGGGTTGTTTTTGTTTGAGTTATCGGCCATTTATTTTCTCACTTTATAATCCATTTGTACTGGTCATAAATACTTTTTGCTTCATTAAGTTTATCAAAAGATTCTTGTTTTTTGTATCCTATTTGACCTTTTATTTGTGTATTCATGGTTGTTTTAGAAGTTATGATTGCATCAACAAAAGCTCTTTGGTAATTTAAATCTCTTGCACTGTTTTGAATAGCAGTATCTCTTACCCAACATGCAATTGCTAATGCCATGATAAGATCATCATGGTAACCTTTCATAGCTTGTGGGCGACCATTCCTCCAAATAAAAGTTTTCATCTCATTAATTGTACGAGAAGAGTATACGGTAATTAGTTTATTTCTGATAAACTCTTCTAATTTCGCTACTATAAGGGGTCGGGTCTTTGATGATGTTGTAAAACCGGGTACTGCACTATTTCTATATTCTGCTTGATACTGCTCGATATATTCGTGTGTCGATTTCACTGAGTGGTAAAGGTTTGGGTATTGTGCTTCGATTAATTTGTCAAGCACAGAAAAGCCTACATTATTATTTTCTACCACCAACATAGCATTACCAAATTCTCTACCAACTTGATTTAACATGTTAGCATACATATCTAAAGTTGGCTTACCCTGATACTCGCCAACTATTTGCAATGTTTCTAACTTAACCATGTGAAATGTTGAATAGTCAGCACCGTCACCTCTAGCTACATCTGCAACCATAAGATAATTACATGTAGGATCATACTCTTCCCAAATCCAAAAGTTTCTATCAAAACCAGTTCTGTATTTTGGCTCACACACATTTGATAAAAGCCATTCCATACAATCAGGATCAATCACTGTTTCACCTGAAGTGTTGAAATTACATTCAAGCTCTTGAGCAATTTGTCTTTTAGACATGTTTTTGGTTTCTTTCTTGTACCACTCTTCATCTCTATCTGGATGAACATCCCATGGTAGTGTTGTAAGATTAAAATTGTTTGCTCCGCTTTCTGCATCAACACAGTTTTTATGAAACCAGTTACCGACACCGTTAGGTGTAGACAAGGCGATGCATCGGCCACCAGTTGATAGTGTAGGATACAGACCAGTCCATAATTCTTCCAAGCCCTCAATGTGTGCTGCCTCATCAAGAACAAGCAAAGACAGTGCTTCAGAACGACCAGCATCACCAGAGGTCGATGCGGCTTTAATTGAAGAACCATTAGATAACTCAAATGATGTTCTGTTATCGACAGAGATAGTAGC
>CETN01078021.1_pt1 | contig 12544 bp, 9 predicted proteins | sample 531301 | NCBI WGS metagenome assembly CETN01 (sample SAMEA2622656, study PRJEB7988) | marine metagenome | isolation source: saline water (ENVO:00002010), including
ATAGTCAAGGAACTACCCTTAAATTATAAAGGAGAAGTAAAAAAGGGAGACACCTTATTGGTTCATCATAACGTATTTAAGTTTTACAATGATATGTATGGTAGAAGAAAAAGTGGTAAGAGTTATTTTAAAGACAATTTATTTTTTGTAGATCCCGATCAGTTTTATTTATTTAAAAACGATAAAGGTTGGAAGTCACACGGCAAATATTGTTTTATAAAACCTTTACCTGCAAAAAAAGCCTTTATTGATAAAGGAGGTAAATACGAAAGGCTTCAGGGAACAGTTAAATATATTAATGATGAATTAATTAATTTAGGAGTTGCTGTTGGAGATAATGTTATATTTACTCCGCATAGTGAATATGAGTTTACAGTTGAAGATGAGTTATTATACAGAATGTTTACTAATAATATAACAACTATAATAGATGAATAAAGAATTAAGGTTTCAAATAATATCAGCAGGAGAAAAAGCTGTAAAACAATTAATTAAAGTTGCAAAAGAAGATATAATTAAATATGAAGCTGATGATGAACTAGCAGCAGACAGATTGAAAAATGCCGCAGCAACAAAAAAATTATGTATCATGGATGCTTTTGAAATATTGAAAAGAATTGAAGAAGAAAAAAATTTATTAGAGGGTAAGACTGTAGAAACAAAAACAACAACACCAAAAGGATTTGCTGAATCAAGATCAAAATAAAATATTTAGAGTTATAAAAAACTATATACCTAAAAGTGTAATGTCTAACAAAAATAGGGCAAGAACATGGCTATATGGGTATAATGAAAAATATGATGTAGTTATAATATCTAGGGACGGAACTTTAGGTGAAATTTATGAAATTAGCAATGTAAAAATAGGACTGCCAAAAACACCTAAAAAATTTGACAACGATAAAAATAAAAAAGAAGATCAAGTCTGGCAACCAAAACAATTACCTAAAGTTTTAAAAAGAATACAAACAATATTTCAATGGCACGAAGCACCACCAACATTTAAGGCTCAATGGGTAGATTACATTGAAGGCGAGTTTGATAAAAGAGAACAAGGCTATTGGTTTTTAAATAATGGAAAGCCAACTTACATAACTGGGACTCATTATATGTATTTGCAATGGACTAAAATTGATGTAGGTCATCCAGATTTTAGAGAAGCAAATAGAATATTTTATATTTTTTGGGAAGCGTGTAAAGCTGACAAAAGAAGTTTTGGTATGTGTTATTTAAAAATAAGACGTTCAGGATTTTCATTTATGAGTTCTTGTGAAGGTGTAAACCAGGCAACAATAACTAGAGATGCTCGTATAGGTATTTTGTCTAAAACTGGTGCAGATGCTAAAAAGATGTTTACTGACAAAGTAGTTCCTATATCCAATAATTACCCATTCTTTTTCAAACCTATTCAGGATGGTATGGATAAGCCAAAAACAGAATTAGCTTACAGAGTACCAGCATCTAAAATTACTAAAAAAAATATGTATGATATTGGTAATGAAGAACTTGACGGCTTAGATACTACTATTGATTGGAAAAATACTTCTGACAACTCTTATGATGGTGAGAAGCTACAATATTTGCTTCATGATGAAAGTGGTAAATGGGAAAAACCTGAAAACATTTTAAATAATTGGAGAGTAACAAAAACTTGTTTGAGGCTTGGTAGTAAGATTATTGGTAAGTGCATGATGGGTTCAACATCCAATTCACTAGACAAAGGTGGTTCTAATTTTAAAAAATTATTTGAAGATTCAGATAGTAAAAAAAGAAATTCTAATGGACAAACAAAATCTGGCTTATATAATTTATTTATACCTATGGAATGGAACTTTGAAGGATATATTGATAAATATGGTATGCCAGTTTTAAGAACTCCTGAAAAACCTATAGTCGGTATTGATGGTGAAGATATAACAACTGGTGCAATAAATTATTGGGAGAATGAAGTAGAGTCTTTAGCACAAGACCCTGATGCACTAAATGAATTTTACAGGCAATTTCCAAGATCAGAGTCTCACGCATTTAGAGATGAAAGCAAACAATCTTTATTTAATTTAACAAAAATATATCAACAAATTGATTATAATGATTCCTTAATTTTAGGTCAGCACACCACTAGAGGATCGTTCTCGTGGGCTAACGGAATCAAAGATTCAAAAGTAATTTTTAGCCCAAATAAAAGTGGTAGATTTTTAGTAACTTGGACTCCAGGAGCCCATCTACAAAATCGGGTAATAACTCGTAATGGAATTAAGTATCCAGGAAACGAACATCTTGGGTCTTTTGGATGTGACTCTTATGATATTTCAGGTGTAGTAGTCGGTAAAGGTTCTAATGGTGCCTTACATGGTATGACTAAGTTTAGTATGGAAGAAGCTCCGTCAAATCATTTCTTTTTAGAATATATAGCCAGACCACAAACAGCAGAAATATTTTTTGAAGAAGTTTTAATGGCATGCGTATTTTATGGTATGCCAATTTTATGTGAGAATAATAAACCAAGATTATTGTATCATTTGAAGAATAGAGGGTATAGAGGATTTAGCTTAAACCGACCAGATAAAACTTTTAATAAGTTATCTAAAACGGAGAGAGAATTAGGAGGCATACCTAATACTTCTGAAGACGTAAAGCAGTCTCATGCTTCAGCTATAGAATCTTACATAGAAAAATATATAGGATTAGATTTTTCAGGTACATACAGGGATGCAGATGATATGGGAGCTATGTATTTCCAACGTACTTTAGAAGACTGGGCAAAGTTTGATATTAGTAAAAGAACTAAGTTTGATGCGGCTATAAGTTCTGGTTTAGCTATTATGGCTAATCAGAAGCACTTATACACACCATCTAAACAAAAATCAAAAATAAGTATTAACTTTGCACGATATAACAACAAGAGTTCCCTAAGTCAAATAATAAGATAATGGATAACGTAACTATTGACATAAAATCAGCAACATTTCCTAACCAATTTGCTTCTGATTCAGAGAAGAAAACAAAAGAGTTTGGGTTGCAGGTAGGGCAAGCAATACAATATGAATGGTTTAGAAAAGAGGGGGCAGGTCAATGCAGGTTTTACAGTCAATGGTTGGAGTTTAATCGTTTACGATTATACGCTAGAGGTGAGCAGTCCATAGCAAAATATAAAAATGAATTAGCTGTTGATGGCGATTTATCTTATTTAAATTTAGACTGGACACCCGTACCAATAATCCCAAAGTTTGTAGATATAGTAGTAAACGGAATGAGTGATCGTTTATTTAAAGTTAAGGCTTATGCTCAAGACGCTATGTCTTCAGAAAGAAGAGGAGAGTATCAGCAAATGATTGAAACAAATGTTATAGCAAAACCTCTATTCAAACAAATAGAAAAAGACTTTGGAATGGATGTGTTTCAAGTTAATCCTGACGAGCTTCCTGAAAGTGATTTAGAAATGGAGCTTTATATGCAAATGAATTATAAGCCTGCCGTTGAAATAGCTAACGAAACAGCAATCAATACTTTACTAGAAGAAAACCATTATAATCAAACACGAAAAAGGTGTGATATGGATTTGATGACTTTAGGAATTTCTATGGTAAAACATGAGTTTCAACTTGGAGATGGTATAAAAGTCAAGTATGTTGATCCCGCCAATGTCGTTTACAGCTATACTGAAGATCCGTATTTTAAAGATTGTTTTTACTGGGGAGAAATCAAAACTATTCCAATTACTGAAGTATTAAAAATAAACCCAGACTTGACTCAAGCAGATATGGAAGAAATATCTAAATATAGTCAGTCTTGGTATGATTATTATAATGTAGCACAAATGTATGAGAATAGTATGTTCTATAGAGATACTTGCACATTATTATATTTTAATTACAAATCAACACAAAGTTTTGTTTATAAGAAAAAGCAAACTGCTGATGGTAATTTTACTGTAGTTCCAAAAGACGATCAGTTTAATCCACCTGAAGAAATGATGGAGGAAGGAAAGTTTGAGAAAGTTGAAAAAAGAATTGATGTATGGTATGAAGGTGTTATGGTTATGGGAACAAACATCTTACTAAAATGGGAAATGGCCAAAAATATGGTTAGACCAAACTCAGCTAGTCAGTATGCAATGCCAAATTATGTTGCTACTGCACCAAGAATGTATAAAGGCACTATTGAATCTTTAGTTAGACGTATGATTCCTTTTGCAGATTTAATTCAACTTACACATATGAAACTGCAACAAGTAATTCAAAGAGTTGTGCCTGATGGTGTATTTATAGATGCTGACGGAATGAACGAAGTTGATTTAGGAACAGGAAACGCATATGATCCTTCAGATGCACTAAGATTATATTTTCAAACAGGTAGTGTTGTAGGAAGAAGTTATACTCAAGATGGTGATTTTAATCAAGCTAGAGTTCCAATAACTCAGTTGACATCATCTAGTGGTTCACAAAAAATGCAGATGCTAATAGGTAATTACAATCATTATCTTAATATGATTAGGCAAGTAACAGGACTGAACGAAGCGAGAGATGGTTCAACTCCTGATCCTAATTCTTTAGTTGGGGTTCAAAAACTTGCTGCTCTAAATTCAAACACAGCAACAAGGCATATATTAGAGGGTAGCCTGTTCCTTACACAAACTTTAGCAGAAGCTCTTTCTATTAGAACTGCGGATGTTTTAGAATACTCAGACTTTTCCGATGAATTTGCAATGCAAATAGGTAAATATAATTTAGGACTACTTGATGATATTAAAAATTTATACTTATACGATTTTGGTATTTTTATTGAAATGAGCCCAGATGAAGAAGAAAAGGCACAGCTTGAACAAAATATCCAAATGGCATTATCCAAAGGTGGTATTGATTTAGAAGATGCTATTGATATTAGAGAAATCAAAAATATAAAAATGGCAAATCAGTTGTTAAAAGTAAAACGTAAACAAAGACAAGAACAGGAGCAAAAACAAAAGGCAACTGAAATGCAAATGCAACAGCAAAATAATATGCAGTCACAACAAGCTGCGGCACAAATTGCTATGCAAAAAATACAAATGGAAACACAATCTAAAATGCAAGTTAAGCAAGCTGAGATTGGTTTTGAAATAGAAAAACTTAAAAATGAAGCTGCATTAAAAGAACAGCTTATGATGACTGAGTTCCAGTTCCAAATGCAACTAAAAGGAAGAGAGGAGCAGGCTATTGACAGAAGAGAGCAAAACAGGGAAAAAGCAAAAGACAAAAGAATAAGCCAGCAATCAACTCAACAGTCACAACTTATAACTCAACGTAAGAACAATTTACCTCCTATATCCTTTGAATCAAACGAAGATAGTTTGGATGGTTTTGACTTGGCTGAGTTTGATCCACGATAGCCTAAATTTAGGTGGATTATAATTATTAACTTTGTAAAAATTTAAATTAAATAAAATGGAAATAAAAGTAAAAGAAGTAAATAAAGAAGAGAAATCAAGACAGCAAATTGAACAAGAACTTTTAGAGAAGCATGAAGAAAAGTTTGAGGATGTTCAAAATGTTGAACAAACGGAAAAGGTAGAAACTCCTGTGGCTGAAGAGTCAAAGCCAGAGGAAACAACAGAAGAGACTGTTGAAGACAAAACTCCCTCGTCAGAGTTAAATGACGAAGACGTTCTTACATATATTAAACAAAGGTATGATAAAGACATATCTTCTGTTGATGATTTGTTTGCACAAAAAGAAGCAAACGAAGAGTTACCAGATGATGTTTCAGCATATTTGAAGTATAAGAAAGAAACAGGCCGTGGAATTAATGACTTTTATAATTTACAAAAAGACTTTGATTCTATGGATTCTGATCAATTATTAGCTGAATATTATGGTGCGACTGAAGAAGGTTTAGACGCTATTGATATTAAGGATTTGATTGATGATAATTTTGGTTTTGACGAAGAAATAGACGAGCCAAAAGCTATCAAAAAATTAAAGCTAGCTAAAAAAAGAGAACTTGCGAAAGCAAAGAAATATTTCAACGATCAGAAAGATAAGTATAAAGTTCCTCTTGAGTCAAGTGGGGGTGGATTATCTGGAGAAGAAAAAGAAATGTTAACTGCTTATAAAAGTTACATTGATGAATCTAAAACTGTCAAAGAAGCTAATGCAAAAAGATATGATTATTTTCTCAAGAAAACTGATGAGGTTTTCAACAACGAATTCAAAGGTTTTGAGTTTAAAGTTGGAGAAAAGAATTTAACTTTTAAACCTGGAGAGGCTACAGAATTAAAAAATCTTCAATCCGATGTAAATACTTTTTTAAATAAGTACATGGATAAAGATGGATTAATGAAAGATGCTTCGGGATACCATAGAGCTTTATCTATGGCTATGAATCCAGAAAAGTTTGCTAAGTTTTTTTATGACCAAGGTGTTGCTGATACTGTAGAAGATGTTTCAAAAAAATCAAAAAACATTAATATGGATATCAGACAAGCTCAACAAAGTGTTACAAAAGACGGAAGAACTATAAGAGCAGTTAGATCTAATGATAGTGGTAGAGGACTCAAAATTAGAAGTATAAAACGAGTATAAACATTTAAAACAATTAAATTATGTCAGTACAAGCAGTACCTGGCTTTGACTTGCAGCCAAGTGCACAGCAAGTAGCCACTAGAACAAACTACATAACGGATTTTAATTTCTTAAGTCAGTATTTACCAGATACATATGAAAAGGAATTTGAGCGTTATGGAAATAGATCAGTTGCATCATTCTTAAGAATGGTAGGAGCTGAAATGCCAACTAACTCAGACTTGATTAAGTGGGCAGAACAAGGAAGATTACATAGTAAGTATACAGCAATGACAACTCCAGCAGCAGCAGGATCTGATACAGCAGTATGGACTATTCCTTTAGCACAAGTAAATCCAGCTTCACCTCCAGCATCTTCAGCACCAGCAAATGGTTTTGGAGCTATAAGACAAGGACAGACAGTTATGATTTCGCTTGATACAAATGGAACGACTTTATATAACAAAGCTATCGTAACAGTAGCACCTACAGCAGCAGCTCCAAACGTATTCACAGTTGGATACTATGAAGCTACAGGACAAGCATGGGCAGGAGCAGGAACAACTGCATCTATGTTCATCTATGGATCTGAATTTGCTAAAGGAACTGATGGTATGCAAGGTTCATTAGAGTCTCAAGATTTAATCTTTGACAACAAGCCAATAATCATCAAAGACAATTATACAGTTAATGGTTCTGATATGGCTCAAATCGGTTGGATTGAAGTTACAACTGAAAATGGAGCAAGCGGATACCTATGGTATTTAAAATCAGAGCATGAAACTAGAATGCGTTTTGAAGATTACTTAGAAACTGCAATGGTAGAAACTGTACCAGCAGATGCAGCTTCTGGAGCTGGAGATTTCATCCAAGATACAGGTGTTGGTTTATCAGTTGCAAACCAATCAGGATCTGATGGTATTTTCTGGGCAGTTGAAAACAGAGGAAACGTATGGAGTGGTGGTAACCCAGTTACTCTAGCAGGTTTTGACTCAGTTATTCAAAGACTAGATAAGCAAGGAGCTATTGAAGAAAATGTTCTTTTTGTAAATAGAAATTTCTCATTTGATATTGATGATATGTTAGCAGCACAAAACTCTTACGGAGCAGGTGGTACTTCATATGGATTATTTGATAATGATAAAGATATGGCATTAAACTTAGGTTTTACAGGATTCCGTAGAGGTTATGACTTCTACAAGTCTGACTGGAAATATCTAAATGACCCTGCAATGCGAGGTGATATAGAAGGTGGTAGAGTAAATGGGCTTATGGTTCCAGCAGGTTCTACTACAGTTTATGACCAAATCTTAGGAAAGAACGCAAAGAGACCATTCCTTCATGTTAGATACAGAGCTTCAGAAACTGAAGACAGACGTTACAAGACTTGGATTACAGGTTCGGCTGGAGCAGCAAGAACTGATACCAATGACAGTATGACTGTTAGTTTCTTATCTGAAAGAGCTGTATGTACTTTAGGAGCGAATAACTTCTTTATCTTTCAGCAGTAATTAGAAAGTAGTATTTAGAATAGAGGGGGTTTATCCCCCCTCTTTCTTTTAAATTAAATTAAAATTAAATAAAATGAAAAAACCAAAACCAATATTTGAAACAAAAGTCTATAGACTTGCAAGTAACAAAACGCCATTAGCGTTTATGTTATCCTCACGACACAACAGAAGATCCCCATTATTATATTTTGATGAAGAAACAGGCGTAAATAGACCTCTTCGTTATGCTAGAAATCAAAAGAGTCCTTTTGAAGATGAGCAAGACGGAAATGCTATTTTAGAGCCAATAGTATTTGAAGATGGTATGTTAGTAGTACCTAAAGAAAATCAAGTATTACAACAGTTTCTACATATACATCCAGGTAATGGAACAATTTTTTATGAAATAAATAAAAAGAAAGAAGCTAAAGAAGAGCTAGAATATGTTGAGGCTGAATTAGATGCACAAATTTTAGCAAGAAACTTAAGCCTAGATAAATTAGTTAGCGTATGTAGAGTTTTCTTAGGAGCGGCAGTAGATAATATGTCTACTCCTGAACTTAAAAGAGATGTTTTAATTTATGCAAAAAATCAACCTTTTGAATTTTTAGAAGTTCTTGATGATCCTATGTTAGATTTACAAGATAAAGTCTCGCAGTTTTTTTCTGAAGGATTGTTAGCTTTTAGAAACAATCAAAAAGATGTTTATTTTAACTTAAAGAAAAACAAAAGTAAAATTTTAACCATACCTTTTGGAGAAGATCCAAATTATATTGTTGCATCATATATGCAATCAGATGAAGGTATTGAAACTTTTAAGTTATTGAAAAACGCTCTAAAGAAAGACAAATAGATTAGGTATATTTGTAGCGAGAATAATCTCACATAACCCTTAAATTTTTTATTATGCAAAAGTATTTAAGTATTTTGGTTAAAAACGAGCAAAGACAAAAAGTTTTAATTAACGATATCGCTTTAGTAGAGCAAGCGTCTACATCTTTAGTAGAAATTCACTACACTTCAGGAAAAAAAGTGCAAGTTAATCACGATGTGATGGCTGCAAACAACGAAGAGGTAAGAGATGCTATTGAAGATGGAATGATTACAGCTTTACAAACTGGTTGGACTTCTCCGTCATTTAACCTTAGCCTACATGGTGTAAATAATGCGGCAGGAGATCCTGTAGAAGTAACTAGCCTAGCTTTCGCTTAGTAGTTATTAGCATATTTTAAAAGGGGTCACAAAAAAAGTGACCTCTTTTTTTTTGCTATATTTGTAAATATTTAAAATGTATTGTCTATGGCTATGATAAATAACGTAAGGAATACAGTATTGGCAATTATGAATAAAAATAATTACGGATACTTATCTCCTCAAGATTTCAATCTGTATGCACAACAAGCACAGATGGATATGTTTGAAGATTATTTTTATCAATATAATCAATATATAAACAGAGAAAATCTAAGACAGTCAGGGACAGGATATGCTGATATAGTAAAAGACTTAGAAGAGGTTATAGATTCATTTTCAGTTCAAGCATTTTTGTCAGGTGGTACGGCAAACACATGGAACTTACCTGCTGATTATTATCTAATAAATAAAATATTTTTTTACCAAAATCTTCTAACATCTGGAACTACAACGGCAGCAAATGCTGGTCAGCTTATAAATGCAAATTTAGCTGGACAGCCATCACCTCCTAGATTTGACACGGGAGTAACTGGATTTACTGTTTTTCCCGCAACAGGAAGTATAGTAGTAAACACAGACACATTAGCACAATCATTCGTTAACTCTGTAGCTAGTCAAACTACTCTTAATTTAGCAATAGATATCTTTCCTGCAATCGGCCAGGGCTACAGTATATTTGATGCAAATACAATAGTTGAGGTAGAAAGAGTAAGTCAAAACAAATTATTTTATTTGACTAGCTCAACTTTAACTGCTCCCTCTACTTTGTTTCCAGCATATGTTTTAGATGGAAACACAATAACAGTTTACCCTACGTCTATTCAAACTGAAGGCACAATTAAAACTCAATATATCAGATATCCAAAACCACCTAAGTGGACATTTAATTCTATTGTTGAAGGAGAACCTTTATTTAATGCAGCAGCAGCCGACTATCAAGATTTTGAATTACCATTATCAGACGAGCCTGCCTTAATTGCAAAAATCTGTCAATACGCAGGTGTGGAGATTAGAGAAAGTGAAGTTTATAACTTTGGATCAACCGAAGAAGTACAAGAAAACCAAATACAAGTATAACATATGGCATATATTACTGATTATCAATATTATGAAAATAACGGTGCATCACCAGTAGATAAAAATTGGGGTTCGTATCAGTATGTTAGTTTGGAAGACATAGTTTCAAACTTTATGCTTATTTATAATGGCAACAACGAAATATTAAATAATGTTGAGAGATATCAAGTTTTGTTTCATGCAAAAAGGGGTATACAAGAACTAAACTACGATGCTATGAAGGAAATAAAAATCCTTCAGTTAACTGTAGATTCTCAAATTAGATTTACCCTACCTCAAGATTATGTAAACTATGTTAGAATATCATATTATAGAGATGGCGTATTATTTCCTATGACTGAAAACATTCAGACAATGTGGAGTAGTGCGTACTTACAAGATAATAAAGCTAAAATATTATTTGATATAAATGGTAATGTTCTAAAACCTGAAAATTCTCAAGTAGATTTATCAAGGCAGGGAGATGGTATGGCAAAACTTTATTTGGGAGAAGGCCCTTTTCACAACTGCATGGGTCATTGTATTGATGGTTGTTGGTATTTTGAAAGACAGATAGGAGATAGATTTGGTTTGAACACAGAAACAGCAAATATAAATCCTGTTTTTACCATAAACAAACAAGAGGGAGCAATATATTTTAGTTCAGATATGAGCGGTAAGTCTGTAGTGCTAGAATATGTTTCTGATGGAATGAAAAATGGAGACAATTCTCAAATTAATGTAAACAAATTATTTGAAGAATTTATATACGCATACATAAGATATTCACTACTTAACAGTAAGTACGGAGTGCAAGAGTATATTGTTAATAGAGCAAGAAAAGAAAAGTCTTCTTTATTAAGAAATGCTAAATTAAGATTAAGTAATATGCACCCAGGTAGATTGCTGATGAATATGAGAGGTCAGAGTAAATGGATAAAGTAGTATGGATATTAACACTAATTTTATAGCAGGTAAAATGAATAAAAGCGTTGATGAACGCTTGGTACCTGTAGGACAATACATAGACGCACTTAACGTAAGACTCGGATCAACAGAAAATACTGATATTGGTGCTGTTGAAAATTCTAAGGGAAACACCATACTTACTGATATATCTCATGAGGGAGTAAGATTATCTGCAAACGCAAAATGTATAGGGGCGTTTGAGGATGGTGTAAAAGAAAATATTTATTGGTTTGTTCATGATCCTAGCTCGGCTATGTCAGCAACCACAAAAGTGGATATGATACTATCTTTTAATACCACTTCTCAAGCAACAACTTATCATGTTATTAGTGAATCAGTTTTAAACTTTAATCCGCAGTTTTTAATTACAGGTGTAAATTTACTTGATGATTTATTGTTTTTTACAGATGATTTTAATCCTCCTAGAAAAATAAATATAAACAGAAACTACCCTGAACCTAATGTTTCAGGAGACCAAATAACAGCCGAAGAATTAAATGTTATTGTAAAGCCACCTGGGTTTAGTTCATACACAACTTCTTTAGGTGTTACTGAATATGAATTAGCCGCACCTTTATTAGCCCTGTCTAATGTGGCAGGTGAAGAAAATTATTTAAAAGATAAATTTATTTGTTTTGCATATAGATATCAATATAAAGACAATGAATATAGTGCAACATCATTATTTACAAGACCAGCTTTTCAACCTGGACTTTTTTCTTTTGAATTTGGTAATTACTACAATGCAGGAATGGAAAATAGTTTTAATTCTGTTGATCTTACTTTTAATACAGGTGGAGAATTAGTTATTGCAATAGAATTGTTATTTAAAGAATCTTCAAAAAATACTATTAATGTTATAGAAAGGTTTGACAAAGCTGATTTAGGGTGGTCAGATAATGAACTACAAACTTTCAGGTTTACTAACTCTAAAATATATACAGTTTTAGGAAGTGATGAATTGTTAAGGCTATATGATAATGTACCAAGATTTGCTAAGGCTCAAACAATTATGGGCAATCGTCTTATATATGGTAATTATGTTGAACAATATAATATAGAAACGGCTGATGGTCAACAAATACCTATAGATTACGAGGTTTTTCCAGTATCAGATAGAATTGTTAACTCCGCAGTATTTCCCGATACTACATTTGGTTTACAAAGAGGTGCATTTAATTATATAAACCCAGCAATTCCTTTCGGAGACGCTGCTGGATTTGTTCCTTTATCTACAGCAAAGTTTGTATTTACAGAAGCAGAGGTTCCGTTGCCGATAAAGAAGTTTTCACAAAT
>CETN01026396.1_pt1 | contig 12438 bp, 6 predicted proteins | sample 531301 | NCBI WGS metagenome assembly CETN01 (sample SAMEA2622656, study PRJEB7988) | marine metagenome | isolation source: saline water (ENVO:00002010), including
AAGCTGCATCTGAATCTGATAAAATTGCAGTATAACCAAATGTTTGATTACCTCTATTGAAGTTTCTTGTATATGGTCTAATTGAAGCTGTTCCACCACTTGATAATGTAATACTTCTGTTTTGTACGGAAATTACTGGGATTCTAGTTGACCTTGAAGGTAAGGTAACTAACTTATATTTCATCATCTGAGTTTCATCTGGTAATGCTTCGATTACCGGCATGTTTTCAATTACAACACCATAAAATGCTGTTCCTAATGGATGATCAGGATTCCATAAATCATAATCAATCTCATCATCTGCTAACGCAAACTGCGTAATTTTAAATTCATCACGACCTCTTGCAAGTAACTGTCTTCCTTTTTTAGTAAGAATTGCATCTACCGTGATTGAACTGTTATCTAAATATCCCATAGTTTTTCCCTTTTATTTTTAAATAAATATGTTTATCATTAAAAAGTATACCATTTATCTAACATCTAAATTAGCGCCATCTGGTAAATCTTTTCTATAAATCAAATTAAATCTGTTTCTTTCAGTTATTTTTATTATTTCTTCTCCATCAACATCATTTTCAGATGGTGAATTTATGTCCGGAGCAGTTAATTTTGATCCTTCATAAAATGATGAATCAAATCCATCTTCTCTATAATCTGATGCGACTAATGAATGACTAGTTGCAACTAAACCAATATCTGTAAATGGTGCAAATCCATTACTTCTTCTTGCACGTGTCATTATTGTTCGGCCGCGACCATGGAGTGGTTCTATATCTCTATTTGCTCTTAAATGTGGATATCTATTTAAATAAGATACTTCTTGAGTATCAAGATTTTTGTCATAGAATCTCACATTTGACAATGAACCAGAAAATTGATGAGTATTGGTGTCAGAATAATACCCACCACCTAAGGCTTCAAAAAAGAATGAACCAGACTTTAAGTCGTTTGTTGCTGTAGCATCAACTATACCTCGTCTCTGAGTTTCTATTAATTCACCGTTTACATATAATTCAAATGAACCAGTACCAGGATATAATGGATCATTTCCATTCCAATTCAGTACAAAATGATTGACTTCAGTTGGATGTGGTATTTTGGCTGCATTTGTAAATGTCCAATAAGTTCCTGAATCATCTCTTGGACGTATTTTATTGTCACTCCACCAAATACCTGGTCTTAATGATGAATCAGCTGCACCAGATGTTGGTTCTTCTCCATCATTATTTAAGTCACTTCCTATCAATATGCTTTGAGTTGTTGCGCTAGGAAGCTTACCAGTATTTCCACCAGTTAAAGTTTTAGATGCTTTCATAACAAATGATATTGCCCATTGACCAAGCCGTTCTCCTGTAAATCTTGGTATCTTCACAAACTGATTACCTCTTTTGGCTACTGATTCGCTTATTGAAGCTGAAAATACTAAAGCTTCTCCAGTAAACCTATTATGAGTAATAGTTTCAAATGTAAAGTCTGATGCCGATGCTGTAACTACAAAATTGGTTTGTTTACCTTGCGGAATATGAACTAAATTTTTTGAATGAAGTCTTTCACCAGGCGACATGTCTAATATTTTACTACCAACAAATTTATTTAACGGATAAAATCTGTCAACATCATCTTGAGGTGCATAATGAAACACTTTCTTTTTATGAGTAGGCGATTTTCTTTGTTCAGTTATTATGGATGCTGTTGGTGAATTTTGTAATGGTGATCTTGATTGAGTAGTCCAACCATGTATCGATGAATAAAATACACTTACATGATTATATTCAGCTCCTTTATATCCAGAAGCAATACCAAATAAATCTAATCCAGGATCTGTAACATCGTTTCTTGTTACACTTGATGTTGCCAGTTTATGTACAGGTAAAAATTCTGGAGTTAATCTTCCAACTTTTTCATCTACTGATCCGGTTAAGAATAAACTTTCAGCGGATAATTCCATTACTTTATTTTCTACTGAAGCAGTAAAATGCATTGGTTCAGCATTTAAACTTGGTCCTGGATCTGTAATAGATGCAGTATAATGCATTGGTTCGCCTATTATATTTTCTACTGGGTCTGTAATAGATGCGGTATAATGTAACGGTTCCATAATTGGATCAGGGAAAGGATCTGGTATAAAATCTTCATAATGCAGTTCTTCTCTTGAAGGTTCGGCCTCTACCATTACTTTAGATCTCTCTAACACACTTGGCTCAATTATTAGCCCTGTATCTGCATTTGTTCTAACTGGTATTAATTGTTTAACTTGTTGGAAGAATGAAAAATCAAATAATGCAAATATTCTTATATATGCATTTATATCATTATCATTTTCATACTTTTTCCAATAATCATATGCAAATCTTTTGAATCTAGGATATTCATCTTTATATTGATCTTCCGCAGAACCAAAGAAATCATCTAATGCTACAGAACCTATCTGATTGTATATATCTTTATTGATCATATCTTGAGGAGAAAAATAAATACCTAAACGATTTGAATCGTTTGATACTCGATCAAATTGACTAACTTCTCCTCTAGTTTCTCTACTTAACGGATGTACAAGTCGATTATCTTCCAATCTAATTTTTTCAGATTTAAGATTTTTACCTCCTATACTTGGTCCGTGAATATAATATGTTTCATCTACTCGTTCATAATGATCATTATTTACTGTATCAGTTGGTGTTGTCCAACCTGACATTGATGCATGAGCTGTTGCATCATCTCCTTGTGGATCAGAAAAATCTTGTATATCTTGATTTGGATGAGACGATGTTATAAACAATGTTTTGCTATGGTCATATGCAATTTGGTTTGTTCCTAATGGATAATGTCTTACTAATGTATCATATGAACCAGATGGTGATAAAACTGATACATATGATTTTGGATTCAATGTATGTTTATCAAATGCATCTTGATCGAGTATTTCTAACCATTCACGATATTCTTGTATTGAACCGCTAAATGTACCTGCTATAACTCCAGCTGCACCAAACAATCCACTTCCGGTAGCTCCACCTAATACTAGTTCTTTATTTTGAGTACCAGTAGCCCAATATTTAACTAGAGAATCAGAATTCGCTACATTTGAACCAGAACCTGGGTTCAATGATCCAGATGCCATATGTATTATTTTTCCGGATATATAATCTGATGCTTTTTGAGTTTGAAATGTAATATCTGGAACAAAATTATCGCCTGGGACATGACTAGATGTTATAAATGGAAATGCTGTGAATAATCTTACATTCCAAAATTCTCCATCATATAAAGGAACATAATCTGAATAACTTGTATTTGCATTTCCTAATCTTTCATCGAATACAGCATCTGGGGTGCCGGCTCCTAAATCTCTGTATTGAAAAAATAATCTACCATATTGAGTACTACCAGAATACGAACCGGTATGTTGAATTCCTAACGCCCAATGCATATTATTTGTATTTAGTTTAGCACGATGTGACAATATATACATTGACGCGGTAATTGCAGGTTTAATTCTAAATTCTATAGTATCAGGAGGTCTTTCAGACATAGATGCTGTTATAGCATCTGGTGCTGCATTTAATGTTGTATTTTGTGACGGTGATACTCCCCAATCACCAAGTTGAGAAAAATAATGATCTCTTACAATTTTAAGTTGCGATCTACCTGTTGAACCCGAATCAAATTGTAATGCATATGAAAATCTATCTTCAATTGCTGCTGGAGTTGTTTCTACTGTTTTAGGTCCTCCATATTCTCTAATAGATAATAATGATTCTGGAATACCATAACATGCTAATAACGCTTTTACAGATCTTGACGTTCCTTTTGTTTTTAGAAGATGAGGTAAATTGTTAACAATTCTTCTCCAAACTTGAGTTGTCAAATCTTCTTTTGGAGTTGCCAATGTTACTGCAGATGATTGAGTTACATATAATCCTCCATCTGTATATAATTCTGATATTTCATCTAGAGATAATTTTCTTTTATATATTCGAAATTCATCCAATGAACCAGTTAATCTATTAATTGGTGCATCATCGCCAGTTGGTGCTAATGCTCCAATAACTGGTCTTGGAAAGTCTCCTGTAGATTCTGGTCCAATATCAGCTGATGCTGATATACTTACATCTTCTCCATCTTGAAACTCTCCATTTACATATACTGATGCACTTTCTTGTCTATCAACATTAAACACAATATGATGCCATCCATTTGATTCACCACCAGTTGATTGTCCTTGCGGAGATGATGAATCTAAATAAGATGATGAAAATTTATTTACTATCGATGTTGGTAATGTTACAGAATGCAATCCATGTGAACCTGTATAATGTTGTCGGAAGACAAGTTCGCCTAATATAGATCCAATGTCAATACCTGTATCTATTATACCACTGGAACCTGATGTAGCACTAAATATTGTACTAATTCCATGTGCATCAAAATCTTTTATCCAGAATGAAATAGCATAATTCTCAGTTCCATAATCATACGGTGTATTATATCTCAAGTAATTGTTTCCATCAAATTTTGCTCCATGGCCATGATAACCAGTAACAAATGATGGCTTATCAAAATCAAATAATTGGTCTTGCCTTGGACTATAATCTACAAAATTCTTTCTTGCAAAATCAGGTCGTCCTTCATCAAATGGTACATATAATACTAAGTCTTTGTCAATTTTTCTTTCGTTAATCTTTCCAAATTCACCAAGCTCATTTGTTCCTAACAAATATTCAAACAATCGTTCAGATTGATTACCGTTAACTAAATGCCATCCAAATGATTCTGCTACATCATATAATAAATTTTTAGACATACCATGAGCAAAATGTTCATCACGATTGTATAAGTCTGTTTGATGTTTTATATAAGTCCATATAATATCATAATGCTGACCTATCATATGCACAAATGTTTCAAACTCATCATTGTTCTCATCTTCACGAATATGTTCTGGAATAGCTTTTGCTAATGCTGCATTATTATGTACGTCCCATAAAGATGCAGAAGCTAACAATCCATTATAATAATTTTCTGCAATTGATGATGTTGAATGATGTAATTGATATTGAGCTCCTGGATGTAATCCATCGGCTGAGCCTGTTATTCTATATTCAATTTTTGGCCATGGTTCAACAGTAAATGTTTCATTAAATATTGCTGAACCAGTAACACCATGTGTATAAAAACTTCCACTTTGTTCTTTATAAAGATATCTTTCAAACCCGTCAAAATTACCTATCACAGTATCTTTATATTTTCTGTAAACTGATTTATTTGCGTTAACTTCGTTTGATTCTGATACAGAATTTAAAGTTGTTATTTGATCATTATAATATTCAATTAATTCAACTTTATATTTAAAATTCTTGAGCCTTTCAGCTGCAGATGAAAAGTTTACAAAATTTTGAAATCCTGAGTAATCAATTCCTAAATCAGCTCCTTGTAATGACCCTGAAAATATACGGTCTACAATTTGTTGGGATGTTGCAACTGATGATCCTAATAAATCATTCCAACTTGCAAAATTAGTTTCATTGATTTTTGTATATTTTGTTTCAATTTCGAAATTAGGTCCTCGTAAATTATTAGTAGGGGCTTGAACTGGTTGTCTATAAAGTACAACGTTATCTGAATATGGTTGCCTTATTTGCTGGACTATCCAAAACTTTTGTTTTTCTTTTATGAAATCTGGTAATGGTTGATACAATTTAATGTATAACTCTTCCATTTCAAAAAGATATTTATAATTAACAAATTGTATTAATCTGTTATTACCTAAATTCAAGAACATTAAATGAATAAAACCATCATCATTACATAATTCAGGCCTACGTTTTTCAAATAAAGATAATTGATCATGAGTTGTTAACTCTAATGCTTTTGTATTCGAAGTATCCTTTTCAGCTGATTTAATATGATCGTCGCCTATTTTAACTAATATTTCTGATCTATCAGGTGATATTTCTTTTATAAAAAGATTGGAATTATTTGAATCTCCAACTAATGTTCTATGAAAGTTAAGAACAAATTTAAACGATCCTTGAGTAATACCTAAATCTGTTAAATTTTTGTAGATATCGTATTGAACAAAACTGTCTTCGTTTGCAAAATGTTTCCAATGATCGGATATATGATCGCTTGTAACATAACTTCCAATGGTGTCATAAACATGTAATTCAATAACTTCATCTAATGCAGGATCATCAAAATTTGTAATTTCAACAGTTTCATGATTGATAACATCGCGATCTTCAGCTCGTAACTGGACTGCATCTACTGGTCTTGTAGATGAAATAATGTTTAATTTATTTATATAATTTTCTAATGACATTTTTTACCTATTCAAATAATTGATTATATCGAGCTAAATGTGGTTTTTTATAAAATGAATCTCCAGTAAAATATCGTTTAACCTCTGTTGTTCCTCTGTATCCAGCTGGTGAATCAATACCGTCAGGAGCAAAGCTAACGACAGCATAATTAAATTTATCATTTTGAGGACTTGGTAGATTTTTTGTGACTGGTCCTTTATATGTTGGTCCTTCAGCTCGATATCTACCACCTAGATAATCTCTATAAAATGTAATTTGTAAGCTTTCAGGAACTTCTATATAAGATAATCCATTGAAGTTCCAGTTTCGATGTTCGGTTGCATTCGGCGGTCTAAATAGATCTCTATAAGATCTAGTCCCTTGAAATCCGCTTCTACCAAAACGACCTTTTAGATAGTAATGATGAGCTCCTACTCCTATACTTACGTTCCACCCAGAACCATTATAATGTTCACCTAATATTATTCTTGCATCTGGGTCTTTTTCTCTTTTAACTGGTTTATTTCCTGGCGTTCCTAGGGCTCTTAATTCTGACCAATCCATTGCAATATATGATCTATCATGATATTCTGAATAATTATTTTCTCCTTTCGCGTTATTTGGCGGTGGAAGTCTATCTACCATTGCTTTATACCAAACTCCGCCACCTCCAATTTTATAACATTCACCTTCCATTAACATAAAATATCCAACTGAATCGCCTGATGAATATCCTCTTATTGCTCTTCCTTCATAAACTTTGTTTCGAATTTCATCCGCATCTGGTCTATAGATTTGGGCTCTATGAGCTGGTTTACCAACTTCATGTGTATGATACTCTGTCCATCGTTCATGTATTGATGGTAGGAATGCTCTAAGGCCTTGTCTAGATTCTGTCTCTTCCATTGGTTGCATTATATCACCTGGTTCATATTCTACATCATCTATAATTACTGTATTTTTATTATAAATCATTCCATCTTTTTCAGCGTTTCGTTTCCATTCAATATCATCCCATACATCTCTTCTAACTAATTCTTGGATTGGTGTAAAACTACGTTTTTCAGCTGCTGGAACTACTTCAATATCTGTGTATTGTAAATCACGTTCTTTTAAAAATACTTCTAAATTTCGTCCTGCAAATGTATTTGTCAATCCTCTAATAGGACCTGGATTCTTTTTAGCAGTTGATTGAGGACTTTTTCCTCCATTAGATACCTCAGTAGTATGAACAAAATCGCCATCAATCACATTACCTCCATCATCAAATCCGTTATAGAATCGATATCTAATACCTTTCCATACAACATGCATTTGATCTGCAACTACGCCTGTTAAATCTCCAGCCGAATTAATTTCTGTTATAACTCTATAGCTTTCACCAAATTCTTCTGATGCTGTTTTTAAATTTATTTCTTCATCATCGTCATCTCTACTTATAGAACTTGGATCAGCTCCTGATATTACAACTTCTTCTCGTACCATAGTTGGTCCAGCTGTTACTGTTATATTTGGTGTAACTAATGGACGTTGATCAAATCCTTGAAGAAAATGCTCAAAGTTTTCATGAATTGCAGCATAAAAAGATTCAGCTTCAAATTTTGTTGTTTCTAATGGTACTTTGATTGGAAAGTTTTCTGCTTCTTTTTCTTCTCGATATTCTAATACACCACGCGGTGTCCTCATTGGTATGCCTTCAATCAATTTAATATCTTCATCTGATTGTGCAACAGTTCCATCACGTTTAACTGCTTCTGGAAATTTTTGTATTGTAGCTTTCATACCAACAGGCTTATCAAGACCATTAATCGTTTTATTCAATTTTTTGAATATTTGATCATCTGTTGCAACTCGTTCATTAACTGCTGCTTTAGTTGGTTTTCTAAATTGTGTTGTTGCCATTTTATCTTACCACTTTAAAATAATAACCATTATCAAAATATTTTACTGTTCCATCTGTATATTTTGATCTGATTTTAAATTTATAATATCTTTCTGGACTTAATGCATTCATTCTATAGTTGAAAAAACTTCCGTTTGAATCATGACTAATTCTTGTATATATATCATCATAATCTAATAATGTTTCATTTGTTACTGCATCGCATACTGCATATGAACTTGTATTAGTTAATCTTTGGGTAGATGCTAAAAAGAATGATGATGTTGTATATGTTTTTGTAGGAAATTTAGATCTTGCTCCTAATCTAAATTGAACTACAGAACCTTCTGGATATTTTTCTTCTATATTTTTAAAATATACTATTGGTCCGCCATCATTAGTTTGATGAACTACTGTTGTATCAGATGCGCCTGTAAAGCTTGCGTCATTCCATACAACTTCTAATCTAGGTGCAAAAATTGTATGAGTATCTCTTGAAAAGAATTTCAAGTTAAAATTTTCATTACCAGTAGTTTCTGTTTCATATGGAAGTTTTACTATTAATCCATTGTTAGGTATTCCAGTTGCAGGATCAAGTGAATTTTCATAAAAGTTTTCAAATATATCAGAGACATCCATTCGAACGTCTATAGATTGATAATTAAATGATTGTGAAGCTTCAAAACCAGAACCAGTAATCCAAGTACCGCCTCCTATAGTTACTTCTAATCCTATTGATGATCCACTACTATGAGCATCTGCGGTATTCCATGAAAGATTAGTATTATCAAATCCTGTACGATTAGACCATGCAACACCATTTCTTGTTTCAGGTCGATCTGCATAATTTCCTGTTCCATTTACCCATGATTGTGATACTGGAAAGGCTTTTAGGTCATATTTTATAGGAATATCAGTCGCATATACTCCTTTTAAATTTAAATAAAATTTTCTATCGGTTGCACTTATAGTTAAGTTAGTAATATCATTAAATAAAGAATCAAGTTCAGCTCCACTAAAATCTATTAATATACGACTGTTGAATGTACCATTCTGATATAATTCATCTAATATTGAACCAGATTTAGAAGATATAATTTCTAAAATTTGGTCAATACCAGTATTGCAATCTTTTTTCTTTTCGTATATTGTTGCATCTCGTTCTGCATATATTTGATGATGTGCCATAATTTATTCCCTTATAATCCTACTATTCTTCCTTTGATATCTTTATTTGGATATTTTATTTCAAATATACATGGATCTAACGAAGGATATATTACATTATTTAATGTTGCTGCTTCAATGTCATAAACGTTTCCTGAATATCCTGAATTTGAATCAAATAAATTTATTATTTCAACTTCAGACACTGTCTGAACTCCTTCTACACTATCCAATCTTGTAAAAATATCAGATATTATTATTGGTGCATTTATCTGCATACGTTCGACATTTAAAAGATCTCTCAATACATCAATACATTTTAATACTACTTCTGAACCATTGAATGATGGTTTTGGTATAATTTCAAATTCAACACCAAAATTAATAATAAATGCATCTTTTATATTAATTGCATCTGTCATTAATCTGAATTGAGAAATATATGTTTTTAAATTTTGTTTAACTGCTGCATTTAATGGGACTAATTGTTTAACAGAATTATATCCCATACAATACATATTCATTGCTAATGGGTTTGCAATCTTAGCTTCTGGGTTGGTTGAATCAACCTGTTCATCTTGTATAATATATGCTTTTGCAACATCTCCAAATTTTGGTGGCATAGTATATGCACGCATTATATAATCTTCTTTTGTAACAGCTCTGTTTTGTGCTGCAAATGCAGACAATGATTTTTGCCTTATAGTTTCTATAGGTTCCATATTACCACCGCCTTTTGCTGGAAATGGATTATTAACTGCAACAGAATCTTTAGCTTGTTGAAGCAATGTCGCATCTACTGTTGTGATTTGAGATCCATATTCTACATCTGTTATTTGTTGAATTGTATTAGCAGGTACGTTATCTGTTAAACCTTGACCTCTTGTATATCGAATAGTTAATGTTGTTTGAGATGGTGCCTGACCGTATGTACTTGAATATAAAAAGTTTGCTGGATCTACAGATATATCTACTTCTCTTTTGAATCCTTTAAGACCTAAACCAACATTTTCTGGGTTTGGAACTAAATCTCTATCATGTTCTTCTGATATACCTGCTCCGAATTGTAATTCTAATCTTCTATCTGCTCTAAATCTTGTTATAAATCTTTTTGCAGTTCTACGCAATTTTAAAATATATGGTGCACTGCTTGCAAAGCTAGCTAGATCAGGATCAATGTCTGGCGTATTTCTTATAGAATCTTGAACAAATTCTTGAGCCAGATAATCTACTTCATACCAACGATTGTTTTGTTCATCATGACAATCAATTATTTCAATTACATCCTCAAATGGTAAAACAATTTTATCATAAATTTTTGGTTCTTCAAATACAAATTCATCTGTTACTATTTCTCCTGATACTGCTTGAGCTTGTTTTTTAAGAAGATAATATGTTGGCGTTCCTGTAGTTTCATCTACTTGATATACTGATACATTTCTTGCATTCATTCCTGAACCAGTAAAATTAAAATCAACTGGATTCAATGTTCTAAATTGCACTCCCGTATTAGATTGTGCAACCATACCAGCATTTAAATTTAATGCATATTTAAAATCTGGTCTTGCATTTACACCAGTTCCTATTGCTGGTACTGTTTGATAAACATCTAATGTAACTAACGATGAACGCATATTTTTTGGTTTGAATCCTAATCCTGTTGCAATTGCATTTATATTTCCTCGTTCTTCTGCAAATGATAGCATTGATTCTTTAAGATTACTATCAGTGTAATATGCTAAAACATCTCCTACATATGATGCCATTTCCATAAACATCATACCTGGTGATGATTCATTAAAGTCGTTATATGTATCTGGAAAATAATTTTTTGTAAAGTTTATTAAATTTTGTCTGAATTCGCCAAAATCTTTACTTAAATATTTTATATCTTTTTTTACTAAATCTGCCATTTTTTATTCCCTTAATATCCTCCTCCGCCGCCACCACCTGCTCCAGCAGCGCCACCTGATTGAGCTACAGTAGTTGTTTGATCACCATTTGATACTAATGTTATTGTTTGATTTGCACCTTGTTCCGTTACTTTAAACTCTATTTTGATAAATAAAAAGTTTGTAACAAAATCTGAGCCAGGTTCTTTATTATCTATATTTATTCCAATTATTTTAATATATGGTAACCAATATCCAATTGCATCTTGTATTTCTTTATTCAATTGAACAATCAGATCTGGTGTATTAGGTTCAAATACTCTGTCTTTTATTCTTACACCAAAGGTTGGTTGCATGTATCTTTCACCAGGGTATGTTAACAATAAATTTTTCATATTAGATAATGCTTGTTCTTCTGTAGTATATGATAACGGAAACTTACCAGATATTCTATTTTGATTGAATCTAGCATTAGTAGATTGACTAAATGAACCTGTTATATCATTATATCCTTCTGAATCTGTCAGGAAACTAAAAGGATTAGCAGCTCCATTGAATGGCAGTTTTATACCAATTGCCACATCAGGTTCGAGATCAACTGGATTGTATCTATAGATAGGGCGGCCGCCGCCTCTTGCATATGCCTGATCACGTCGTTCTTTAAAATATTTTTGTTCTGGTCCGGCCACTATCTAGTTCCCATTTTTCCATTTTTTTTATCCATAGCTTTTATCAATCCGCTATAGTCTCTTGTTAATGCTTTTTGAACAGCTGCCATTTCTGGGTTTGATGTATCAACACGCTCTCCATTTATTCCTGTTGTTGGCATAGTTGGTTGTACCATTGATGATGTTCTTGTAGGACCCATTTGTGGATAATCCATTTGACTTACTCTTGGTTCCTGCATCATAGAAGCAAAATCAGTATCTTGAGCTGTTTCATTTAATAAATCATTTAACATTGAATTATTACTAAATTTTTTCTTTTTAGCATATGGACGATTTGGCATTGGATTTTCTGCTATTTCTGCAAGATTCATGCCATGTTCTATAACTTGTTTATGGTTAACAGTTTGTTCTGTTAATGCTTGTTTAACAGCTCTGCCTACTTCTTCTCTAATAACTTTTCGTAATATTCTTACAAAACTTTTCTTATCCATAGTTTTCTCCAATTTATTTTAATATAAATATGAAGA
>CETN01027246.1_pt1 | contig 12366 bp, 16 predicted proteins | sample 531301 | NCBI WGS metagenome assembly CETN01 (sample SAMEA2622656, study PRJEB7988) | marine metagenome | isolation source: saline water (ENVO:00002010), including
TCAGTTAAGTGGCCTAACAACAGTGCTCCTTCCAGAACTACTACTGCAAGTAAGACTGACATCTGGACATTTATGACTCCTGACAATGGTACTACATGGTACGGAAACATCGCCCTATATAACTTTACATAGTAAAATTTATTAATCTTTTATTATTATGACTGAACTACAACATTCTCCTGGAAAGTGCCAATATAATCAGTTTATTGGCATTTATGAAAATGTATTTCCCGATGGTTATTGTAACCATCTAGTTACTGAAATGGAGAGTCTTTTAGCAACAGGAGCTGGTTATGATAGACAATCTACTGAAGGTGTTACTAAAACAGTAAAACAGGATGAATATGTTTTCATTAATATGAAAATTCATAATCCTAATCCATTTAATGGTGAGATGTGTCAGAAGATTTTTTGGGATGGTCTCCAACATTGTTTTGATCGATATTGTAGGGAGTATGATATTTTAAAAGATATGCCTCTTAAGGCTACTACTCTTAAATTACAGAAGACTGTTCCTGGTGGAGGATATCATGTTTGGCATTGTGAGCAGGGAACAGAAGATGGTGCTAACAGAGTTGCTGTTTACAGTTTGTATTTAAATACAATTGAAGAAGCAGGAGAAACCGAATTCTTATATCAAAAATTGAGACTACCTGCAAAAGAAAACACAATGGTTATTTGGCCTGCTGGTTACACTCATCCTCATCGTGGAAATGCTGTGTATGGTGACAAGGCAAAATATATTCTAACAGGATGGTTTTATGTTGATTATTGATTCTTAATTATAAATAAACTTATAGGAAAATAATAGAAAAATGGCAATAGGAACCAAAAAAGTATTAGCTCCTGGATTTATGGAACCTGCGGATTCCGTAACCTTTAATAATCCAGGTACTTTTGTTGCTCCTATGAGACTAAGGAACCTTACTGTAACAGGTAGAGGTGGTAGTGGTAATCCAGGTAATGCAGGAAATGGTGGTAATGGTGGTACTGCAGGATCTGCTGGTAACTCAGGTAATCCAGGAACAGCAGGTAGTGGAGGTTCAGCAGGAAACCCAGGTGGTGATGGTAATGTAGGTACTGGTGGTAATGCAAACCCAGGTAATGCAGGTAATAATGGTGCTGCAGGAACAGCAGGTAACTCAGGTAACCCAGGAACAAAAGGTAATGGTGGTAGTGCAGGAAACCCAGGTAATGATGGTAATGTAGGTAGTGGTGGCACCAAAGGTAATGCAGGAAACCCAGGTAATGCTGGAACTGCTGGTAACGGAGGAACAGCAGGAAACCCAGGTAATCCAGGTAATAATGGTGCTGCAGGAACAGCAGGTAATGCAGGTAATTCTGGAACTGGTGGTAACGGAGGTTCAGCAGGTAACCCAGGTAACTCAGGAACTGGTGGTCCTGGTGGAACAGCAGGAAACCCAGGTAACTCAGGAACTAATGGTGGTGCAGGAAACCCAGGAAATTCAGGAAACCCAGGAGGAAGTGGTAACGGTGGTCCTGGTGGTAATGCAGGTAATCCTGGTAATCCTGGCGGAACAGGTAATTCAGGAAACGCTGGAGGAGGAGGCGGCGGTGGTGGCGGTGGTGCCCAAGATTGGAACGTCGCTCCTATGCATCCAGGAAATCCAGGTAATGCTGGATCACCAAGTCCAGGTGGAGGACCAGGAGGTGCTGGAGGACCAGCTGCTGGACCTAACTTAGGACATACCGCTTCAGGAGGAAATGGTCAACCAGGAAATAGTGGAGGAGGTGGTTGGAACGGTAACCCAGGTAGTAATGGAAACCCAGGTCACGGACATAATAATGGTGGTAGTGGAAATAGTGGACATAATGGTAACCCAGGTAACTCAGGTAATGCAGGGAATTATGGGTCTAATGGTAACCCAGGAACTGGTGGAGGAACAGGAGGTGGTGGTAGCTCAGGTAATCCAGGAACAGGAGCTACCAACGGTAATCCAGGAAGTCCAGGTAACCCAGGAACAGGAGCTAATCCAGGAACAAATGGTAACCCAGGTAATCCAGGAACAGGTGCCAATGAAGGTAACGCAGGATCAAGTGGTAACCCAGGATCAGGAGCTAATAACGGAAACCCAGGTAATTCAGGAGCAACAGGAAATCCAGGAACAGGTGCTACATCAGGAAACCCAGGAACAAATGGTACTGATGGATCTGGTGCTGGTAGTGGTGGTGCGGGTGCTGATGGTAATCCAGGAAATGCTAACCCAGGTAATGCAGGAAATCCAGGTACAGCAGGAACAGGTGCTACATCAGGAAATCCAGGCACAGCAGGAACAGCAGGAACAGGAGCTACATCAGGTAACCCAGGTAATCCAGGAAATAATGGAAACCCAGGTAATGTAGGTAATCCATCATCAGTATTTGGATTAACATTCTCTGGTGGTAATGGTGGTACTGCTGGTAGTGGTAATCCAGGAACAGCAGGTAATCCAGGAAATAATGGTACTGGTGGTGCAGGTAATCCAGGTAACGCAGGAACCAATGGTACAGGTGGTACTGCAGGTAATCCAGGAAATGCTGGAACTGCTGGTACTGGTGGTAGTGCTGGTAACTCAGGTAATCCAGGAACATCAGGAACAAAAGGTAATGCTACTGGAGGTAATCCAGGTAATAATGGTGCTGCAGGAACAGCAGGTAACCCAGGTAATGCAGGTAATCCAGGAACTAATGGAACAGGTGGTACTGGTAACCCAGGTAATGATGGAAATAATGGTGCAGGTGGTACTGCAGGAACAGCAGGTAATCCAGGAAATAATGGTCCAGGTGGAACAGGTAATCCAGGTAATGCAGGAACCAATGGTACAGGTGGTACTGGAAATCCAGGAAACTCTGGGGGTGCTGGTACTGGTGGTAGTGCTGGTAATAGAGGTACTGGAGGAAATGGTGGACCAAGAGGTAATGCAGGTAATCCTGGTGGATCAGGTAATCCAGGAGGAAGTGGATTTGGTGGCACTGGAGGACCAGGAGGAACTGGTGGTCCTGGCGGTGGAGGAGGCGGTGGAGGCGGCTCTACCGTAGGAGGATCATTTGGTGGATCTTCTGGACATTCTGCTGGTGGTGGATATAGTGGTGGTAATGGTGGTACCCAAGGTCCAGGTGGATCTGGTGGTACTGGTGGTGGTGCTAACTCAGGATCTGGTGGTCATTCAGGATGGCATGCATCTAATGGTAATACAGGACCAAGTGGATCTGGACATAATAATGGTGGTAGTGGTAACCCAGGCAGTCCAGGTACTGGAGCTACATCAGGTAACCCAGGACATGGTGGTAACCCAGGAAATGGTAACCCAGGTAATGCTGGTTCAGATGGTAATCCAGGAAGTGGTAACCCAGGTAACCCAGGATCTGCAGGAACAGCAGGAACTGGTGCTGGTTCAGGTAATGCAGGTGCTGATGGCAATCCAGGAAATGCTAACCCAGGTAATGCTGGTTCTGATGGTAACAATGGTAACCCAGGAACAGGAGCAGGTGAAGGAGGAGCAGGAGCAAATGGTAATCCAGGAAACCAAAACCCAGGAAACTCAGGAGCAGCAGGTAATCCAGGAACAGGTGCTACATCAGGAAATCCAGGTAACTCAGGTAATCCAGGAACAGGAGCAGGTGAAGGGCAAGCAGGAGCAGATGGTAATCCAGGAAACCAAAGTAGTGGAGGTTCAGGATCTGCAGGAACAGCAGGTAATCCAGGAACAGGTAATCCAGGAGGTGCTGGAGGCACAGCACCTGCTAGTAACTTAGCGTCGTTGATAACTGGTGGTACTTCTTATCCAGTAGTTGTTGGTCCTGGTGGATATATAACAATTACTTACGAGACACAGTAAATAACAGCCTATATAAAAATGAGTTAATCATTATTTTTTGCCATGCCAAAAAAAGAATCTGAAATTCGTAAGAAGATCAATGAAATGGCTGAAGAAAATGAATATTACAATCTTCAGCAAAATAAAAATCGAGCTCGCTCTATTACATGTGGAACTGCTTTTGGTGGAACCATAGAAGTTAATATGAGGGGTGATCACCATTCTATGTGGTGTAGTATGACACCTGTAGAAGCACTTGAGTTTGCAGAACAAATGGCTGCTGCTTGTGGTGTTCAAGTTGCTTTAAGACCTAAAGATGACTTTAGTGCTTGGAGAGGATGGGACATTGAAAATACTGAATATTCTCACTTTAAAGGTGCTGCACCTTGGCAAGTGCATAATATTGCAGGAGCAAATGTTCATCAAAGTAGACTTGGTGGAAGTGGTGGTACTGCTGGTACACCAGTTGAAGATGAGTATCCTTCAAAAGAGGAACGAATTGCTGAGTTTAAAAGACAAAGAGATGAAGCACAAGCTGAGTTGGAAAATCTAGAAAAAGATCCTGAGGATATTATGGATGATATTGGAAATCCTGAAATTGCAATAGCAGGTGTTCCAACTGAAAAAATGTTTGATCAGAAGGTTCAACATGAAGCTAATCTCATGAGTAAGAATCTAGAAGCTATAAAAGAACAACAAGAGGCACAAAACGAATGACTAGAACAAATTTATATGTTCATGTTAATACTGTGGATAAGAAAGTTTTTTCTCATCCAACAGAGGTACCAGAAAACTGGAGTAACATTCATGGTTTCTCCAGTTTAACTGATACTGAATTATCTGATTTATCAGATAGGCATCGTCCAAACGAAGCTTGGCTCAAATTTGATTCAAGCTTCGCTGTAGATGATTATACTTATGATGATGATTGGTTGGATGGTGCAAAGGGAACCATCAAATTGGTATATAAAAATCAAAGACAAGAAGCAATTAAGAAAGGTGTTTCTTATAACAGTATAATATTTGATGCTGATGCAGAGACACAAATTAAGATGAATATAAAGAAAGATTCATCTGCAACTTCTTTTAAGTGGAAGTATAATAATACTTTCTATACATTAAGTAAGTCTGATATAACAGCAGTTCATAACGCTCTTGACGATTATATTCAGAAGTGTTATGATATGGAAGCGAATTATGTTAGTCAAATAGAAGCTGCAACTAATGCTGCTGGACTAAGAACCTTTACTTTAGATGGTACGTGGCCGACTAATTCATATTAACTTATAATTTTTGTTTCTACATTATGGCATCACAATCATATTGGTTTTATACTGGTCTTCCAGATAAAGTTATAGATGCTATTGAAGAAGATTTAGAATTAAATTTAGATCCTAAGTTAGCATCTTCCGTAGTAGGTCATACTAATTTAGATACTGCTGAAAAAAATGAAGAAAGTGTAGTATATATTGATAAAAGAAAAAGAAATGCATTGAATGCTTGGATTCCTGCTGAACATTGGATAACAGGATTCTTATGGCACTATGTAATGATGGCTAATCGTATGAATTTTTTATATGATATTGAGCATGTAGATAGAAACTCTCTTCAATATACTGTATATAATGAAGGTCATTTTTATGGATGGCATAATGATGGAGGACTTCCTATTTGTTATCAACCAGTCAGTAATGGAAATCAAGGAAGTTTTGATGAATTAACACAAGATTTTCTTTCTACAACCTGTGAGAAAGTAAGAAAACTTTCTTTTAGTTTACTCTTATCTGATCCTGAAACTTATGAAGGTGGTAACTTTCAATTAATGGATGAGAATGAGAAGACTTACATTGCACCTAGACAGAAAGGTTCAATAATTCTTTTTGATTCAAGAGCAAGACATAGAGTTACACCTGTAAGAAAGGGTACACGTAAATCCATTGTTGGATGGACTATTGGACCACGTTGGAAATAGTTTATTATGGCTCATGATGAACATGGTATGTGGATTCAAGATGATATTCCTTATAGAGAACGTCTTAATTCAGGTACATCTCTAACAAATCATAAAGAGTTTGAGGAGAATGGATATTTTGTTGTAAAGGATTTTTATGATCCTCAATTTTTTTATGAATTGCCTCCTAAAAAACCAGGAAAATATGATTATAATGGTGATGTCAATTTGTATAATTATAATGAGAATGAAGGGCAGGTAAAAAATAGTACGTCAAGAACTAAGTACCCACCATATGAGAGTGCACATACTCGTATTAGATATAAACTTGAAAAACTTATAGGTAAAAAACTTTATAATACTTATTTTTATGATCGTTTTTATGTACCAGGATATCCATTAACTCCTCATACAGATCGTCCTGCTTGTGAGATTTCTGTAACACTTCATATTAGTAGTAATGTAAAAGATCCGTGGCCTATTTGGATTAAGGGTGCAGATACTTATGATATTCCTAGAGCTAAAAATCCGTGGAGTAAAAAAATTATAAACCAAGGACTTGAACGTTCAGTTATTTTAAAACCTGGCGATGCCTTAATTTATAAAGGATGTGAAAGACCTCATTGGAGAGAACCATTACCTAGAGAATATAGAACAATATATAGTATTCAATATACTGATGATATAACATCCATTCCACCAAAAGTTTATTCAGAACCTCAATATGGTATGAGGGAAGAGATTGGAGGATTATATTATCATCAAATATTTTTTCATTATGTTTTACAAGATGGGTTGAGAGCAGATAAGGCTTGGGATAATAATGATTGCGATCCAATGCTATGGCCAAGTAGGTTATAAATATCTAAAATAGTAGAAATAATTAAGTGTAATGACTACAGGGCAAATTGCTTATACTATTCCTGGTACTTACTCGTTTGTGTGTCCCATTGGAATTACTTCTGTCTCCGTTCTTTGTATCGGTGGAGGAGGACAGGGTGGAAATTCAAGTGCCCTTGACTCTCCAGGTGGAGGAGGAGGTGGATTAGGATATAAAAATAATATTCCTGTTACTGCTGGACAATATTATACTGTTGTTGTTGGAGAAGGTGGAGCAGTTCTTAAACAAAGGGGTGAGAATGGTGTAGATGGATTGGATAGTTATTTTATAAGTAAGGATACTGTTGTTGGGTTTGGTGGTAAAGGTGGACAGACTGGTGGAAATGCTGGTGCTGGTGGAACATACTTTGGAGATGGTGGTGGTAATGGTGGTGCTGGAGGTGCTGCAAATAGTCTTCAAGGTGGAGGCGGTGGAGCAGGAGGGTACTCTGGTAACGGTGGAGATGGATTAAGTTCTGCTTCTGGTAGTAGTGGTGCTGGTACTGGTGGTGCTGGTGGAGGAGGATATAAAGCAGGTGGAGGTGGTGTAGGACTTCTAGGTGAAGGTTCTAGTGGTGCTTCTGCAAGTTCTGGGACTATTGGTAATGCTGGTTCGGGTGGTATTAATGCTACTGTTCCTACAATATCTTTTCCTTATGTTAATTTTTCTGGAGTTGCTACCAATTATACTTACACTAGTCCATTATTTTTAGTTGGTGGAGCATATGGTGGAGGTGGATGTAGTGCTTGGGCAAATGGAGGTGGAAGTGGTGGTGCAGTACGTATTATATGGGGTGAAGGAAGAGAATTTCCCTCAACTAATACAGGAGATGTTGGTATAGGAACCACTTCTCATAGACTTTATATTACTATTAGTGATGGTGAAGCATCACAACATCCCATATATGAATCTAACTTTAAGGAAGCATTTCCAAGTGTAGATGCTGATAATTTAGATAAGGATGAGTATTGTCTTTTCCAACGGGTTAAACGTACTTATTTGACTGCCTATGAAAAAAATCAAGTCAATAGTTATAGAAATTCTGAACCAATAACTATATTAACTTTAAACAATACTGTTAATACTGTAGAGTGTCCTCCATTTGCTGTGATAAAAGGAGAGACAAGTGGTGCTACTGGATATGTTATTCCTAATTTAATTAATGATGGAAATATAGATCAAAGTACGATTAGTGATGTAATACAATTACAAAAAACTGTAGGGACTTTTAGTGTTCCTGAACAAATTTCTTTTAATGGATCGGGTGATCCAGAGAGAAGAATCACTAATATTGGTATTGGTACAACAACACTTGTGAACTTTAATACAGGAGCACCTGGTGTAATTGAACCATATGGAGATAATTTTTACTATGATGTGTGGACTCATGATATAATGACAGACTCTGAAAAGACCACAAAACAAAATCAAATTAAGAGTGAATGGAATACCAGAGTTGGTACTTCATTATCATCTTGGATTTTTGATGATGTTTCTTGTTCATATAAAACTCCAACACTACCTCCAACTCCTGCTAAAATTGGTATACAAACTAATATAGCTGTATATGATAAGGTAACTAATGAATATTTGGGTGTAGGAACAGCAGATGCTTATGTCCCATTACCACAATATCGTTGGGATGAGGCAGCATATCAGGCAGACAACACAAAGGGTTGGGTTACCGACTAAAATCTCTTATAAATTATTATGACTATTCAAACAGGTATGAATTATACAGTTTTTTCTAAAGAAGGTTGTCCATATTGCGACAAAATTAAACAAGTGCTTGAGTTGACAGGAAGCAACTTTGTAGTGTATACTTTAGGTGATCAATTCGATAAAGACGCATTCTATGGCGAGTTTGGAGAAGGTTCTACTTTTCCTCAAGTTGTTGTTGATGGTAAAAAGTTAGGAGGATGTGTTGACACAATTCAATATCTCAAAGAACACCAAGTTATTAAGTCCTAAGCTAAATACCAACAAAGATTATTTTAATCGTGGTATTGAAGTTATTCTCACGGGAGGTAAAAAAAAGCAGAAACAACCATTCCATATTTTAATCAACAAAGTAATTTGTTTCTTTAATACAGAAATAGATATTCACTTTGAATTTTCCTTAAACTTAAGGAAGAAAAAATAAATTCCAAGGAGGTAACAGATGACAATAGAGACAATATTAGTTTTAGCGTTACCGATAGCATTTTTATTATTTTGTGCTGGAGCATTGGGTGGTTGGATTGCTAGAGATTACATGATGAACTATCAGGAGATACCAAGACCACATCCTGAGATGTTTGATATAAATGGGAATTTAGTTCCCGACGAAATTGTCGCATTTAGATTTGAAAATTATGACGAAGACTACGACCAAGAAGAGTAAAAGTTTTTCAGTAAAAGCAAATACTCCTACAAAAAAATCTGCTCCTAAACCAATGGAGCAGTTACCTTTAAATCCTCTTGCATTTGAAGTTTTAGATTTAGTTTCTAGACAAAGATCTAAAGCTAAGAAAATAGAAGCATTGAGAAAATATGAAGATATGTCTTTAAAGGTTCTCTTCATATGGAATTTTGATGAAAGTGTAATTAGTAATCTTCCTCCAGGTGAGGTTCCTTATCATGGATATGATGCTCAGAATACTTATAGTGGAACTCTTTCGACTAAAATCTCAAATGAAGTTCGTAAAATGCATGAGACTGGATCATTTTCATTAGGATCTAGTGATCAGCAAGGACATACTACTATTCGTAGAGAATCAAAACATTTTTATCATTTCTGTAAAGGTGGTAATGATGGTATGAATGCTCTTCGTCGTGAGACTATGTTTATTAACATCCTTGAAGGAGTTCACCCATTAGAGGCAGAAATACTGACCTTATGTAAGGATAAAAGACTTGGAGAAGTTTATAAAGTAACTAAAGAAGTAGTTGCAGAAGCGTATCCTGATATTAGATGGGGTAATAGATCATGACAACAGCCACAGAAGAAAAGAAAGTAACTATCTGGACAAAAGAAGAGAAAGATAATTTTAAATCCAAGTATGGTTCTGAAATACTTGTAGAGAATGGTTCATATGAAGATGTAACCATTACACAAGCACCTAGTGATGCTTATATTATAAAGTATATGCATGAAGATAAGATTTGTTTTGATTTAACTAGAGGAACAAAGATAAAGTTGTTTGATATGTATTGGGATAAGTTTAAAGGTGGAATAAAATCTATTGAGTATGGTAAGGGTAGTATCAAACCAAACTTGTGGGGATATCAGTCACCTAAACCACCAAAGAAAAAAAGGAAAGCGTAAACCAAATTCGACTTTTAATTCCAAAATATCGGGGAAAAAAATCGGGCAAAATTTTTGCTCTGTAGGGTTTTTGTATCACATGTTACAGAACTACTTGACTATATAGTATAACTGTGTTAGTATTAACACAACGTTCATCTCCCGTACAGGAGACGCAAGTAAGCCGACTCGGAACGGATCGTTCATCTCATGGACATACTACTCGCTACTCTTTTAACTTGTAAAGAGGCAGAAGGTATTATCTCTAAGGTATCATCTTCTGATCCTGTGAGAACCGAATTAATTGAGGTTCTTAAAATGAGTACTGAGAAAGGATGTGAATGGGACGCAAAAGCCGACTGAAGGAACGGGGATTAAACCACCCTACTACTTTGGAGTAAAGCCAATGGCAAAAGTCACTTACCGTGGACACGAGTACGATACCGATGAGTATCGTAAGGCTCTCATCGCAGAGCATAATCAACAGAGAAACTACGATTTAATGTATCGTGGAATCAAAGTGAAGAGCAAGGCAGTTCCTTGTTCTTAGGTCCTAAACGCTGATTGAAAGGAGCACCTATTGACAGGTGCTCTTTTTTTATGTAAAATAGTTAAAAGTCTAATTGTTATGGAACGGGACAAATTAAAGTTGATAGTCCGTAATATGGAACTATTAGTTGATGCACTTAAAGCAGAAGTATATTCTGATGTTGAGTCATACAAGAATTCAAAGGCATTTGGACCACCAACTGATTATGACGAACTCTACGATGATGACGATGGGTATCCAGACTAGCAGAGCAAAAAGAATGCTCAAAATGCTTGAATCTTTATTATCATATGATCATCTCTATTCTGATGATAAGTTAAGAGAGATGAAAGCACAAAGAAATGTATTAAAAGAGGAAATTGCTGAAATGGAAGCAAAAAGATCAAAAGGATTTGGTAAGAAATGACTGTAAAACTTGTTAGTGTTACTCCTGATGCGGAGCAACTTATGGCATATATTGCCAGAGTATCTAATCCATCTAATCAGGACAATGAAAAGTATGCAGGACTATTGAAGTATTGCATCAAGCATAATCATTGGAGCGTCTTTGAGCAGTCTACTATGACTCTTGAGATAGAGACTACTCGTGCTATTGCTGCACAGATATTAAGACATAGAAGTTTCACATTCCAAGAGTTCTCACAGAGATATGCAAGTAGCAACGATTTAGGTGATATTGATTTACCAGAACTTCGTAGGCAAGATACAAAGAATCGTCAGAATTCTATTGATGATTTAGATTCTGAAATGGTTGATAAACTTAATCGTCAGATGATTACTCTGTTCAGTTCTGCTAAGAGTCTTTATACTCAAATGTTAGATGCTGGAGTTGCGAAAGAATGTGCTAGAATGGTGTTACCACTCTGTACTCCTACCAGAATCTATATGACTGGTTCATGTCGTTCTTGGATACATTATATCAATTTACGTTCAGCACATGGAACACAGAAAGAGCATATGGTGATAGCAGAAGCATGTAGAGAGGTGTTTATTGAGCAGTTCCCTTCAGTATCAGAAGCCTTAGAATGGAAGTAAAACAACTTCCTAATGATGGTTATCTTCGTAGTTCTTTACCAAAAGAACTATTTGATTCTTTATTAACTGAAGGATTAGAATGTCATAATAATGAAAATAGGATTACAGGATTGGTGAGACCTAATGGTACTCAAACTTGCCCTCATTATGATATGTCAGATAAAAATTCTGATTGTTTAAAGGATTTTATTTTTCCTTATATCGATCAATATAAGGAAAATTTTACTTATGTTCAAAATCTTAAATGTTTGACTAGTAATAGTCCTTTTATTTTTGGAAAACCGTGGTATAATATTCAAAGACCTAATGATTATTTACCGATTCATACTCATGATGGGGTTTTATCATACACTATTTGGTTAAAACTTCCTCCTTTATCTGAATTTATCTTTTATTATTCTGGTATAGTAAATCAAAAGGACTATACAATGAGACTTACACCTCAAGATGAAGGGGACTTTATTTTTTTCCCTGCTACTTTGGCTCATGGGGTACATCCTTTTCCATCAAATGATCCTAATGAAATTAGAATAAGTATTTCTGGGAACATTTCTCTGCAAGGAGTTGATGATTATCTATCTAAATAAAATTACGAAACACTAACATTATGCCACATTATCCTGTAAAACATAAAGAAACTGGTGAAGAGAAAGAACTCTATATGACTATAGTAGAGTATGACCAATGGAGAAAGGATAATCCCGATTGGGATAAAGATTGGTCTAAAGGATGTGCTTCTTCGCAAGAAGTTGGAGATTTTAGAGATAAGTTGAGAGCAAAACATCCAGGTTGGAATGAAGTTTTAAAGAAAACGCAAAAAAATAATTATGGAAATTATATTAGGAA
>CETN01070357.1_pt1 | contig 12272 bp, 17 predicted proteins | sample 531301 | NCBI WGS metagenome assembly CETN01 (sample SAMEA2622656, study PRJEB7988) | marine metagenome | isolation source: saline water (ENVO:00002010), including
AAGGCTTTTGGGGCCAACAAAGTTCGATCACAGTATCTGTTACTGGGGTATCAGCGTCAACAGCTTTAGGAACTGAAAGTGTTGTTGGAGATAGTTTAGTAACATTAGACTCATTACAAGTTACTTCTGCATTAGGTACGGCAGAGGCAGAACAAGTATCTGTCTTTAATTTAACAGGTGTTTCATTCGAAACACAATTATCAGGCGTAACAGTAAACGAAGGTGCCGGTGTAGTTGCCAGTAGCTTATCTATGTCCTTTGCAACAGGAGATGAGTCTGCTACAGGATCAGTGGACGCAGGTTGGGGTAGAGGCACATGGGGTTCTTTTGCTTGGAATGAAAATATAGAATTTATAACTAACGTCAGTAGCGTGTCCATGTCCACTGCGTTAGGAACCACGACACAAGAAGTTGGAACTGGTGTCATAGTTTCTGTAACTGGTCTATCAATGACCTCAACGGCAGGAACATTAGAGGTTTCAGAGGCAACTGCTTTAGTAAATCCAACAGCTCTTACGGTGGGTGTGGCCTTATCTGGAGCGTCAGGAATTACTGGTGAAGGTAATGTTGGTGTTATAGCACCTTCCGATCAATTAGATTTTGCTATTGGAACACCAGTAATCGATATATTTACACAAGTAGATGCACCTTCAGTGGCCATGACTTCAGCCTTAGGTAGTGTAAGTACCACTGCTGATGCTTTAGTTACGCTTGGTAGCTTATCAAGTAGTTTCTCCTTAGGCACAGAGACAGTTGAAGTCGGTACTGGTGTGATAGTCAGTGTTTCCACAGTAGCTCTAACTTTTGCAGAAGGTACAGCACAAGGTATCGGAGAGGCTGTCGTAAATGTAACAGGAATAGATTTAACAACAGTTCTAGGAGATACTTTTGAAACACCTTGGGCAAATGTGGTAACAGGAGCAAGTAACACATGGACGGAAGTAAATGCAGCATAAAAAAAATGTTGCTAGGATATTAAAAAAAGATATATTTTAGAGAGGTATAAAAATGAGTAGTACATTTTCAGACAGACTTAAATTAGAACTTATGGCAACTGGTGCAAACGCCAACACATGGGGGACAAATACCAATAATAACCTAGAGGTTCTTGATGCTTTTTCAGCAGGATATTTAGCAAAATCTGTAGCTGGTTCATCTAATATAACATTAACTACAGCTAACGCCTCAGACACAGCAGAGTCATCAAATAAAACTATTGAATTAACTGGAGCTTTAACAGGTGCGATAAGTGTATTTATTCCTGCTGTGGAGAGTGAATATAACTTTTTTAACAATACTTCAGGTTCTCATAATTTAAAAATTTCAGCTACTGGTCACGATGCAAATGGAGTCGTAATTGCACAAGGAGCTAAGACTACAGTATTTTGTGACGGTGCTTCAAACTTTAACGTAGAAATAATTTCATCCACTGATGCAGGAGCCTTAGGATCTGGAACTTTACCAGATGCAAGATTTCCTGCTACTTTACCCGCAGCTTCTGGTGCAAATTTAACAACTTTAAACGCAAGTGAATTAGATTCAGGAACAATTCCAGATGCAAGATTTCCATCGACTCTTCCTGCCTTAAATGGTTCTGCACTTACAGACTTGAATGCAACTAACCTTGCAAGTGGCACAGTCGCAGATGCAAGATTACCTACCGTTCCAACTACAAAAGGTGGTACAGGTTTAACATCAATTGGAACTGCAGGACAAATTATACAGGTTAATTCTGGAGCAAGTGCTTTAGAATTTGCAGATCCAGCAGGTGGTGGTATTGGAAGTTCAACAACTACAACTTTTAATAACTCAGGCACTTTCACAGCAGCCTCAGGTTCACAGTTTATTTCAATCTCCGTAGTCGGTGGTGGCGGTGGTGGTGGAGGAGGTCACAACAGTGGTGGTGGAGGCCAAGCAGGTCAAGCTTCTTCTTTTGGATCTTTCTTAACTGCTAACGGTGGTAACGCTAGTAGTGGTGGTGGAGGAGGCAGTGGTGGTACTGCAAGTTCAAATATTCCTTACGCAGGTTTCGGTGGAAACTCTGGAAACTCTGGTGTTTTACCGGGACGAAGTGCAGGTGGTGCAGGTCAAGTAGGTGGTTTCGCACCAGGTGCTGGTAACGGTGGTGGAGGTGGAACCTTCAACCAAAACAACGCTAGATCTGGCGGTGGTGGTGGAGGAGCAGGTGCTTGTTACGCTGTAATCGGTGCACCACAGTATTCTCCAGCAGGTCAAACAGTTACCGTAGGTTCAGGTGGTAACGGTGGTGGCGGTGGTCCTCAGTCTAATCCAGGTGGAGCAGGTCAATCAGGTAAAGTCACAATCGTGGAGTTTATATCATAATGGCTAAATTTGTATTAATAGACTCAAATAACAGAGTGTTGTATGTGGCTGACTCTAGACCAACAATAGCGGGTGGAGATGAATATATCGAGGTAAGTAATGATTCAGTTGCTAATCAATGGTATTATGATGGCACAGATGTGCATGAATTTAAACCCTATGATATTGAAGAAGTTAGAGTCATGAGAAACGAAAAATTAGAACAGTCTGATTGGATGGTGCTAGAGGACAGTCCTTATAAGGCCACTGGTCAAGAGTCCAACCTAGCTAATATTAAGACCTACAGGCAAGAACTTAGAGACTTTCCAAACGAAAGCACATCATATAACGAAAACAACATTAATTGGCCCACATTGACATTAAGTTAAAGCTAAGTATTATATCTTAAATACTTAGAAATGATTGTTAATCAGAATTTTATTATAAGCGAAGGTTATTTTCCTGATCATGTTTGTCATGACATAATTCAATCAGCTAAAAATCAACAAGAAATAGATGGTGTAATACAAAAAGGTGATGATAAAAAAGTAAGAAATTCTAGAGTAACTTGGTTAAAAGACAAATGGATATACGATTGGATAGAGGGATTAGTATATCAAATAAATCAAGAGCAAGATTGGAATTTTGTTTTAAGTGCTCCAGAGGACATACAGTTTACTAGATATAAGGTGGGTCAGTTCTACGGATGGCATCAAGATGTTTATGAAAATTTACCTAATGGACTACAAAGAAAAATATCGGTTGTTATACCTTTAGTCGACTCTAATGAATACGAGGGTGGAGATCTCCAGTTTTATAACCCAATGGAAAATCCAAATAAAAGTCAAGAAGATAAGATAATAAAATTAGAAAAACTTAGAATAAAAGGTAGTGCTATAATCTTTCCAAGTTATATTTATCATCAAGTTACACCAGTAACGAAAGGTGAAAGATTATCTATAGTGATATGGTTTAACGGAGAAAAATGGAGGTAGAAAATTTATTCGATAAACATAATTATGTGGTCGTTCAAAATGCTATCAGTCAAGAGTTAGCAGATTTTGTAAAAAATTATTTTTTAATGAAAAGAAAAGTAGTGGACCAAATGAAATATACAAAAATTATTTCACCGTTCATAGAGTATTTAGGTGTTTGGAATGATGAGCAAGTTCCAGGAACATACAGTCATTACGCTGATTTTGCTATGGAAACTTTACTAAGAAAATTAAAACCTTTAATGGAAACTCAAACAGGTAAGAAACTTTATGAAAATTATTCCTATGCAAGAATTTATAAATATGGCGATACTTTGTACAGACACAAAGATAGATTTTCATGTGAAATATCAACTACTCTTAATTTAGGTGGAGATCCATGGCCAATTTATTTAGATCCTACAGGAGAGACAGGTAATGAAGGCACGGAGATAAATTTAAGACCAGGAGACATGTTAATTTATAAGGGTGCATTGTGTGAGCATTGGAGATACGCTTTTACTGGTAGTCAGTGTGTGCAAGTGTTTTTACATTATAATGATGTAAACACAGAAAACGCTGAAAAAAATAAATACGATACTAGACCTTTTTTAGGTTTACCCTCATGTTTAAGAAAACAATAACTTTTAAATCATCATATAAAAAAGAACTTATTGAGCCAGTGCCAATAAAAAAATTAGCTCCAGAATGGTATAAAAAATTACCAAATTATTATGGGAATAAAACTATTTTCCAAGATGCAACTGCAAAAAAATGTGTGCCAATGTTAGATGCATTTACCTCTGGTTATGCAATATTAAATCCAGTTGACATCATATTTTGGCACGAAACAAAGGATGACAAAAAAGGAATAGGATTTAGATTACCAGATAGTTTACATATAGATGATTATCCAGGAATTAATGTTGGTATTGAGTTACACAATAGTAATCAAATAAATCAAGGCTTTGTAAGACCTGATGAATATGACATACCATTTAAATATTTAAATCCTTGGATTATAGAAACTCCAAAAAATTATAGCTGTTTATTTATAAATCCTCTCAACCATGGTGGAGGGAGAGGTATTAGAACATTAGACGCAATAGTAGAAACAGATATGTATTACAACCAAGTCAACTTTCCTTTTTTCTTAAAAAAGTTTGACGAAAAAAAATCATTTTTGTTAAAAAAAGGAGACCCTGTAATTTTGGTTTTTCCTTTTATAAGAGATCAATGGCAAATGAAAGTCTCTGACATTGACACAGATAAAAAACAACATGAACATTTTAATTTATTTAATAATATTGCAGATAATTACAAAAGAAAAATATGGAGGAGAAAAAATTATGATTAGTAACTACATAATAAAATGGGGCGTGAAAGAAGTAAACACCGATAGTACAGAGGGAAAAATAAATTTTTTTAACAAAATGCTTTTACTCATAAGCAAAACTTTTACTTTTAAGTTAAGTGGTGCACATACAATTGAAAAAGATATGAATTTTTATTACTTTGATGAGGGTAGCACTGATTGGTTTTTTGACCCACAAGATAGAACTTTTAACATGTTTTACACAAAGTCAATTAAAGATTTAAATTTAGAGGCTATTTTATTAAATGAGTCTAAGAAAATTACACTAGAACCTAATTGTTTATATTGTATGCCTTATTGGATGAGTTATAAATTTAGTTCAGAAACAAAACATAAACAAGAGCTGATTAATTTAAAGTTGCTTACAGAAACTAGACCGAAGCTCATAGCTAATGGAACACTTTGGTGATGTTAAAAATATACGATAATCAAATACAAAATAAAGAGGACATTTACAAAGAGATATGTTCTTTACCTTATAATTTTGGAGAGACCGATAATGTAGATTCTAAGCCTACTGGTTTAACCACTGAACTATCGGAAACAACATTAACTTATAAATCTATACATGCATTCGTAAAAGAAAATGAGACACTAAAAGATAAAATTATACACCGTACTTTTGTTAATTTATTTATTCCTGGAGAATATGCTAATTATCACACAGATGGTTCTTCTAAAGAGTATACTTTACTCTATTATGCAAATCTTAATTTTGATTTAGATGAAGATGGTGAAACAAAATTTTTATCAGAAAATAATACTTTATCATCTATTTTACCTATACCAGGGAGAATAATAGTTTTTCCAGCAGACTATAAGCACACAGCTTCTCCTTACAGAACGCAACACAGATTTACAGTAGCTTTTAAATTTAAGGAGAAAACATGATACAACCAGATGAATTAAAAGAAAAAAACTTTAAAGTATATTTAGGAATGCCAATGTACGGAGGAATGTTATGTGAGGCCACGTTACATGGTTTACTTGAGGTTCAACAATGGACCATGGCTAAAGGAGTTGGATTACGTTTTCAATCCATGGGAAATGAAAGTCTAATAACCAGAGCTAGAAATACAATAGTTTCAATGATGATGGATGACAAAGATTTTGTGGCAACTCACCTTTTATTTATTGATGCAGATATAGGTTTTAGTTGGAGAAACATAGAACGATTACTATGTGCAGATAAAGATATAGTTTGTGGTATATATCCTAGAAAACACTTACATTTGGAAAAAGCATCTAAGTGGATTAAAGAAGACCCTGATATTAAACCTGATGACTTAGAGGCTAGAATACTTGGGTATAATCTTAATTTTGATGATCCTTCTCATCTTAGAGGTCAAAACGGTTTTTTTAGAGTCAGTGAAGCGGCCACAGGTATGATGCTAGTTAAAAGAGAAGTATTTAGAAGAATGTTTAAAAAATTTCCTGAAAGAAAGTATGAGTCTGACCAAATAGTTAATGGTGAATATTTTAAATCTGATAATTGTTATGATTTATTTGCTGTTGGTCCGTATGAGACACAACATGTGGATGGTAAACCGATGATTAGATATCTGTCTGAGGATTATTATTTTTCAAGATTATGGCAAGAATGTGGTGGTGAGATATGGGCTGATTTAGCTATGCCACTGACACACTTTGGTAATAGAGCCTACAAAGGACACGTTGGTAGTCTTGTGGCTGAAAAGAAATGAGAATAATAGAAAATTTTTTACCTGAGAATAATTTTAGGTTTATTCAAAAACTTTTAATGTCAAATAATTTTCCTTACTATAGACAAGAATGGGTAGGTACACCTGATGATATCTCATTAACTTCATTACTTACACATTTGTTGATATATGATGGAGAAAAAAGAACGGATGAGGCTTTTCAAAAAATTATAATGGAGCCTATTGCCAATAGGTTAAAACAAGAAAACAATTTTTTAAATATTGTCAGAGCAAAAGTAAACTTATATCCTTATCAAAATGAACACATGAAAAGCACTTATCATGTGGATCAGGATATCGAACACAAAGTCTTATTGTTACCTATAAATACAAACAATGGCTATACTGAGTTTGAAAACGGAACAAGATTTAAATCTATCGAGAACACAGCTATTATCTTTAACGGTAATTTAAAACATAGATCAGTAAGTCAGACTGATAATTCTGCAAAAATTAATATAAACATAAACTATTATTATGAAACTTAGATTAATACAGACCAATTGCTCTGCTATCAATAGCATCTATGTTTATGAAAATTTTCTAGAGGATCTATCGTATTTAAATATTTTAAAAAATAAAATTATTGAATATACAAAAACTGGAGAGTTAGATTATAAAACAAATGTTTTAGCAAAGATGACAGGATGGAAAAAACTTTTGGAGGATGATGATTTTAATAGAATACATCAAAATATAATACACACTTTATATAATATTATTAATATGAGAAATCCTACACCAAACGAAGAGATAGCTTTTGGATACAGAGACTCATGGGGTATGAGTCATGGTGAGGGTGATTACACTAAAGATCATATACATAATTTTTCACATTTTTCAGGGTCTTTTTATTTTGAAGTGCCAACAACTACGAGAATGTGGTTTGAGGATTATCAAGAAGAAATAGAATTAAAAGACAACATGTTAGTTTTATTTCCAGGTTTAACCAAACATCGTGTTACAGCTCATACTGGTGAAAAACAAAGATATTCAATGGCTTTTAATTTAGATCTAAAAGTAGTATAACAGTAAAATGCCCTTAGTAAATTTTAGACCAGCACCAGGAATAAACAAGGAAGTCACTGACTATACAGGTCAGGGTAAGTGGACTGATGGAGATATGGTGCGTTTTTTTCAAGGATTACCACAGAAAATAAAAGGTTGGGAAAAATTTATAAGCACCACCTTAGTTGGTGTAGCAAGAGATCAACACTCATTTGTAGATTTGGATGGCATAAGATTTAATGCAATAGGCACAGACAGAAAACTATACATATTCACAGAGGGATTAGCTTATGATATTACCCCTATAAGAGAAACTCAGGCTCTCACAAACCCCTTTACCACTAACGCAACAACATCAGTGGTGGTTACAGATACTTCTCATGGTGCAGTAAAAGGTGATTTTGTAACATTTGACTCATTCTCAGCCATTGATGGTCTTGACATGAATAAAGAGTTTGAAGTTACATCAGTGGCTAACGCAGATGCTTATGTGGTTACACATACTAGTGCTGCATCTGGTTCAACAGCAAGTGGTGGTGGATCAGGTAACGCTAAATATCAAATATCCATAGGACCAGAATTATCAACTTCTGCATTTGGTTGGGGCACGGATGGTTGGAGTGTTGGAACTTGGGGAACTCCTTCAACGACTTCAAATGTTACATTAGAGGCTAGACAATGGTCACTAGATAATTTTGGTGAAAACTTAATAGCTACAGTTTTAAATGGTGGAGCTTTTGAATGGAAGCCATCTTTAGGAGTATCAACAAGAGCAACAGCAATCACCAATGCACCAACAAAGTCTAGATTAGGTTTGGTGTCTACACCTGACAGACATTTAATATTTATGGGAACACAAAAAACCATAGGAGGAACTAACCCACAAGACGATTTATTAATTAGGTTTTCTAATCAAGAGGATATTAATACATATCAACCAACAGCAGAAAATACTGCTGGATCATTACGAATAGCTGACGGATCAAGAATCGTAGCCGCAGAAAGATCAAGAGGTCAAATTCTTATTTGGACAGATACTTCACTACACGCAATGCAATTCATAGGACCACCGTTTACTTTTGGTCTAAGACAATTAGGTCAGAACTGTGGGGCGATAGGTAGTCATGCCGCTGTTGATATAAACGGTATAAGTTATTGGATGTCACAGGACTCTTTCTTCTTGTTTGATGGTTCCGTTAAAAAATTACCGTGCACCGTGGAACAATTTGTTTTTGATAATATTAATATTACAGGATCTGAAAATGCCTTTGCAGGACATAATGGAGAGTTTAATGAAATTATGTGGTTTTATCCACGAACAGGTTCAGATCAGATAAACGCTATCGTAGCTTACAATTATTTAGAAGGCACATGGTGGACAGGGACCTTAGCAAGGACCACTTGGATAGATCGAGAAGTTTTTGATAACCCAGTGGCATCAGAGTATTTTGAAAATACTACTGCTAACAATGAAGTTATCTTAGGACTAACAGATGGAGCCACTCAGATGTTTTCACATGAGGTTGGTAACGATGCAGATGGCACTGCCATCACAGCTTTTGTAAAATCAGGAGCAGTTGAGATAGGTGAGGGTAATGATTTCTTGATTGTGCAAAAACTTATACCTGACGTGCAAAATCAATTAGGCACACTAAATGCAAAATTAGAATTTAAAAATTATCCTAATAACAGCACAAGTGTTATTAAAACTGCAACTTTTACTGACGCTACTGAGTTTGTAAGTTTGAGAGGAAGAGGTAGAGAGTTTACAGTTAATGTTGTTTCCAACACTACAGGAACTTCTTGGAGATTAGGAACACAACGTTTTGATATACAACCTGATGGTAGAAGATAAAAAGCCTTTATACAATTTTAAAAACAATTCAGGCACAGACATTGCTCCCTTAATTCAAGCCATAAATGTTATAGGCCAAGATTTGGTCGGTTGTGAATTAGGAGCACATAGAGGCTATAGCACAATGACCATGTTGCACAATTGTTCTCTTAAAAAACTTTTTGTCATAGATAATTGGAAGCCTTACATTGATTATTTAAAACAAGAACCAGACGGTCAACCTGCTTACATAATTAATGAAATAGACTCTGAGATAAATGAGTTTTTGTTTAACAATCATTTAAAATACTCTGGGTCACAGGACAAGGTGTCGATAATAAAAAAAGACTCATTAGACGCTGTAAAAACTTTACAAGACAATAGCTTAGATTTTTTATTTTTTGATGCCATGTTAGACAAAAATCAAACGTATGAAGAGGCTCATGCCTTTTACCCTAAACTTAAACAGAGTGGCTATTTTATGGGTCATGATGCAAACTGTTTTCAACAAGTCATTGAGCCTATAAATAAATTTAAATTAGAGGTTGGTAATACCAATAAACTCATGGTTTATAATAATACTTTTCTATTTAAAAAATAACATGGTATAAAACAACATGGCAAAATTAACCATTACTAGATTTCCTGATCCAAGGGAAGAATATGAGAGAGGTCAACAAGCTGAACTAATAAGGCAACTTGAAGCTATCGTATTACAATTAAACAGCTCTTACACACAAGATACACAAGAGGAGTCGACACGAAGAAGTTGGTTTTTTTCTAATGGCTGATGTATTTAAAAGATTTATAACAAACGTAACAACAACAGATCTTACGACAGTGTTTACTGTGCCAACTGCTAATGTTGCTGCAACACCTCCAGTTCCTGTTTCTACTTTTATAGTAAAAACTATCAACGTTCACAATTATGATGGATCTGCTTCAGTAACTTTGAATATAGATCATAATGATGGTAGTGCTGACTTTCAAATATTTCAGGTGGACGTATCAGCTACAAACACTAACACTATTAGTACTAGCATGGTATACCAAGAGGGAGACGCTATGAAAGTACAAGCTAATGCTGCATCAAGAGCGATGATAGAAGTATCATTGTTAGAGGTTAAACAACAGCTTTAGTGGATTATATTTTTAAAACAAAAGCATTAGATCATGAAAAAGTAAAACAACTTTTATTAGATCAAATCAACTCAATACCAAACAACCCTGTAGTAGAAAATCAACAAAACATATTTCATACCGACTGGAATTTACCAAGAGCGATGCACAGAGAATATTTCAAGTTATTTTCAAAAACAGTTTCAAATCATTTAACAGAAATGGTTAAGGCTTTACAAGTTGATAAGTGTGAGATTAGTTCTTTTTGGTTTCAAAGATATAAACAAAATGGTTCTCACCCTTGGCACACACATACTTGTTGTCATTACGCTAACGTTTATTTTTTAGAATGCCCAAAGGGATACAGCACAAAATTTAAACATTTTGACAAAGAATGTGAGGAAGGGGATATCATAAGCTTTCCTGCTTTTTTACCACACATGTCACCACCAATAGAAAGTAATAGTATGAAAACTATTATAAGTTTTAACACGGACTTTATAACATAGGAGAAAATTATGTATTTATTAGCAACTGTGCCACCAGAGGTATCATCTAAATTAGATGAAATCGTAAAACAAAAACACACAATAAAGGCTAATCATGATCTAGCAGGTAATATAAAAAATGAGTTTATGATACCAGATGCAAAGCCAATTATATGGCCCCTTCTTGATATTTTAATAAAAGAGTGGGCTAAAAAATATCCATCTGAATTTGCTAGATTAGGGAGCATGAGTAATCAAGAAGAATTTAGATTAATGCTCTTTAATACTTGGGTTAATTTTCAGAAAAAACATGAATTTAATCCAATACATACTCACGATGGAGTGTTTAGTTTTGTTATTTGGCACAAAGTGCCTTTTACTCAAAAGGATGAGTACGCTAGATTTCCTAATATGAAAGAAGATCAAATAAAAGCAGGTCATTTTGCTTTTGTCGTAACAAATCAAATGGGTAAAGTAATTCAACATGATATGTGTGTAGACAATACATGGGAGGGTAAAATGGCTTTGTTCCCTGCTGATCTTAATCATATTGTTTATCCTTTTTACACGTCTGATGAGTATCGAATATCCATATCAGGTAACGTTGGGTTTCAATTATAACTGTTGATTTCATAGCTTTTCGCCTATAAAACTATATTATGGCGAAAATTGTAGATGAACCCATCCTATTACGTTATGACGTGATTGATGGTAAAAAAGTTCCTGTTTATAGTGCCAAGGTAGAGACAACAGTCACCAACACTAAGACAGGGCAAGAGTATAATTCACATGAGGAGTGTCAGGCAGACATTGACAATCCTGAAACAGACACAAAAGAGGAAGACATTAGAAGAGACGTTAATGTAATAGCTCCTAATTTATTCAGTGGAGCCGCTACAGGCGAGGAGTAAAATGCAACAAAAAAGCTACGCACAAGTTTATGAAATGGGTCTTGGATCGTTAATCGGTGATTTTTTTCAAAACGTTAAAGACACTGTTAAAGGCGTAGCAAAAGCTGTTGCTCCGATTGCTCCTTTCGCAATACCTTTTCTAGCTCCTGCATTAGCAGGTACAGGAATAGGAGGTTTATTAGGAGGTGGTGTTGGTAAATTTCTTACAAGTAGATTAGGTCAAGCAGCATTAGGTGCAGGTATAGGGGCATTAGCAGGACAAAAACCATCTCAGATTGCAAAAAATTTAGCTCTTCAAACTGCCACCACAGGTATTCAGGGAATATTAGATACCACTAAAGGTCAGGGTACTCTTAGTGAAAGGTTTATGAGTGGGGTTAGAGGAGTAGAATTACCTAAAGTGACAAACGTTCCTGTGAATAGAGATTTTGCAAGTGCAATTCAACAAGATATTGATGTGGGTAATATATCTCCTAATACAGTTGCAGAGGCTCTTAGTGGTGCAAGTTCTCCATTACCA